>Ga0134126_10000104_pt1 | contig 105522 bp, 77 predicted proteins | sample KB31752_FD_96881 | JGI IMG/M metagenome (GOLD analysis project Ga0134126, IMG submission 96881) | Terrestrial soil microbial communities with excess Nitrogen fertilizer from Kellogg Biological Station, Michigan, USA - KB3-175-2 | ecosystem: Environmental > Terrestrial > Soil > Unclassified ... | reverse complement strand
GCCCTGCCCTTCGATCACGTCCCAGTGATCCGCTTGATTGTCGGGGGAGAGCGATTCAGCGGCGCCGGCAATGAAATCCGCGATCACAGCATCGATGGCCACACCGCTGCCTGAGATCATGATGCCGGTCTGACCGGTGGCGCGAAATGTGGCTGATATCTTGCGACGGCGCAACGCTTCGGCGATCGTCAGCGCGGTGTACTTCTTTCCCAGCGCACAATCGGTCCCCACAGTCAGCAGCCGCCGCCCCGGTCGCCGTCTACCGGTGGCGACGGGAAACTTCCTGTTGCTGTGGCGCACGTCAATCAAGCGGCGTCCGCTCGAGGCGGCCGCCTCCTCGAGGCCCGGCACCGAGCTCAGGCGACTATGCATGCCGCTGACAATATCCAACCCGGCTTGGGCGGCCGCGAGCAGCGACTCGCGCCATTCTGGAGGGATATCGCCCCCAAATGGGGCCACGCCGATAACCAACGAGCGCGCTCCCGCCTGTGCCGCCTGTTCCGGCGTCAGCCAGGGAACCCCCAGGTCCACCGCGCAACCGGGCAGCGCGGTCTGCCCTACAACGTCCGTGCGGCACCAGTCTCGCAGGCCTGCGGCAGTCTTGCAGTCACCCAGTGATTGGCTTGCGCCGAGAAACAAAACGTAGGGTTTGTTGAGAACCATGTCTGTTCTACCTTGCCCCGGCGGGGCTAAACTCACCACAGTTGCGATCCGGACGAGCGACTCTCATGGCAAAACGTACCCGCGATGGCCGAGTGGACCGATTCGATATGCGCATTCTGGCCGCGTTGTGCGAGCGCGGCCGGCAAACTATCACCGAGCTATCCAAGTTGGTGGGCCTCTCCCAGACACCGTGCAGCGCGCGATTGGAGAAGCTCGAGGCCGACGCCGCGATCCTCGGATACCACGCGGATGTCGATGTCGAGCAGCTCACGGGAATGAGCTTGTACTATGTCAGCATCAGCGCGAAACGCTACTCCGCCACACTCGCGGCGAAGATGGAAACGTTGATCAGCGAAAGCCCCTACATCGTGGCCGCGGATGCACTGTTTGGCTCGCTCGACTACGTGCTGCAGGTCTACGCGCGCAGCGCCCAGCACTACCACGAGATCATGGCGCCCCTGCTGGAGCTCGAGGTCGACTACCACACGTGGCCGGTGTCGCGGCGCGTATTGCGCCCACAGACCCATCGGTTGATGACTGAATTCACCAGGAATCCGTCGTGACTCGGCAGCCGCGGCGGCTACTCGCGCACCTCGCGAAACGGCATGTTGCATTGGACTACTCCGTATCGTAATCCTTCAACCACGCAGGAGGTACGTCGGTGTCCGCATCGGGCGTAAGCGCCGGATCGTACAAGCCCGCGATCGCATGGGCCATCTCAGACGCATCGCCCGATGACAGGTTAGTCAGCACCACTACGGTGGTCCCATCATCGACGTAACGCGCGATGTGAGCGGTGAACCCCTGCCAGCCGCCGCCGTGCTCGATCACCTTGTGGCCGTGAATCGAACGGATAAACCAACCGAACCCGTAGTTTGCGATGTTGCGCTCGCCACTATTCAGTGCAAAAGGCGTCCACATCTTTTCGAGGTTGGAGTGGCTCAGCAGAGCCTGCGTGTAAAGCGCGGCATCCCACCTGGCGAGATCCAGAACGTTGAAATACATCGCACCGTCGCCGGTGGAGTTGTAAAATGGCGCAACCCACCTCTGATTCCGCAAAGCCTCATCCTTGAGCGTATAGCCCGAGACCCGATTGGGAATGATTTCGGCGTCGCTGATGACGCGCGTGGCCGTCATTCCCAACGGCTTGAAAATGCGCTGCGCGAGAAACTCGCCCCAGGGCTCGCCCGTGACCCGGTGAATCAGGATGCCCAGCAGGACATAGTTCGTATCGCAGTAGAGCCAGCGCTCGCCGACCGGAAAATCGATGCGCATGGCCTCGATCCTCTTGAGCGCTTCCGCCTCGGTTACCTCATGTTGCAGGTCAAAGGGGCCAAAGGGCCGTGTCCGCTCGTGGTTCGAGTACTGGCCGAGACCTGAAGTATGAGAGAGGAGGTTCTTGACTTTGATGGGCTGCCAGCTCGGCGGCGTATCGGGGAAGTACCGCGTGATGCTATCCTCCAGGCTGACGCGACCTTCCTGCACGAGCATCATCACGCCGGTTGCCGTGAACTGCTTGCCCACCGAGCCGGACTGAAACACCATGTCGGTCCGCACCGGTACGCCGAGCTCGAGGTTCGCTGCTCCATAGCCCTTGGCGAAAATCACCTTGCCCCGTCGGTAGATGCCGACCTGGACGCCCGGAATGTGGCCTTGCTGCATTTGGGCCACGACATATTCATCAACCTTGCGCAACGGGTCAGCGGGGGTGGTCGACGCGTTGGCGAGCGCGACGGCGAACAACAGCGGCGCGGTACGGAATAGTCTCACGAGTATCTCCATTGCAATGCTTTGAAGAGCTACTTGATCTGATACTCGAGACTGATCCCGATCGTGCGCGGCCGGTTGGTCAGGACGCGCGCGAAGCTGCTGGCCTGGTAGCCGTTGGTAAAGTACCAGGACACCGCGGCATGCCGGTCGGCTACGTTGTCGACGAAGAGCGCTGCATTCCATGCGTCGTGGCTCACGCCCATGCGGAGGTTGGTGAGGAAGTAATTTCCGAGTATCTTGGTTGGATCGTCGCGGGTGAAGTCGGCATAGGAGCGGCCGACGTACGTGCTGCCTACCCTGACATAGCCGGCAAGGTCGGCGGGTAGAGCGAATCCGTACTCGAGGTTCAGGGAACCGGTCCAGGGCGCCACGCTCTGGGGCGGCTTGCCCACGTAATCGGGACTCACGCTGGAGCTCTTGATCCTGGAGTCGATGTAGGCGACGGCCCCATCCAGACTGAATCCGTGCGGCAGCGCGAGCTGGTACTCGAGCTCTCCGCCGTTGGACTCGGCAACCCCCGCATTCACGGTATAACCGTAGCCGCAGGGCAAGCTCACTGACTGCTGGATCCGATCCCAGATCAGATGGTACGCGGCGACATTGAGCTGTACACGCCGCTCGAACCAGCGGGTCTTTGCACCCACTTCGTAGTTACTCACCGTATCGGATTGGTACTGGCCGGGCGCGGAATTCTCGCCGCATACCGAGACTGGGGGCGGCGAGTTACCCGCACCGGGCCGGAATCCCTTCGCATAGCTGGCATAGATCAGCTTCTCCTGCGCTGGACGATAGGAGAGCACCGCGCGCGGCTGCACGCCATTTTCCGCCGCCGTCCCCGTGGAGTTGAACGCAGGACCGTTGGTGGTGCCGAGGGCGTAGTAGTTGAAGCTCGAGTGATACCAGAATTTGCGCAACCCGACGGTTCCCTCGAGTTGCGAGGTCAGTGGTACCGTCACGTCCGCAAACACCGCCGCCTGCACCAGAGTCTCGTGCTGATCGCTACTGTAAAAGTTATTGTCCGCGGTCACGGGAGCGCCGAACAGGTCGAGTACCTGGGACGGATTGCCGTACTGTTGGTAAAACCCCGGGATGAAGTAGTAGTCGTTGCGCAGATCGACCTCATGTTGATAGAAAGTCCCGGCGACCCAGTGAATGGACTGCTGGTCCGCGGAGCTGATCCGCAGCTCCTCGGTAAACTGCCGCTTGTCGGCTGTTTGGAAGTACGGTGCCGGGAAGGTGGTATCGGGCAAGGGGACACCGGCATCGCGCAGCGGATTGATGACAAACTCCCGGGTCGCCTCGGTCTGATCCTCGGCGAAGGAGCCCGTCCGCCGCAGATACGCGGTTGTGTTCGTTATCTGAACGGGCCCCACTTCCGCCTCGATCGTGAGGCTCGGCAGCGTGAAGTTGTCCCGATATGGATCGCCGACATTCAGAGCCGTCAGATGCGCCATCGCGCTCGCTCCGGGCGGCGCGTCGTAGGCGGACAGGGAGGCCTCGCGCATCTTCTGGCCGAAAAAGCCGGCCGTGATGTGCAGGAAGCCCGTTGCGTCATAGCGCAGGAGCCCGCGAATGGCGGCCCGCTCGCCATCATTCACGTTACGAATCGTTTGTACGCCCCCCACCGGGGCACGACCCGGACCGGAAAAATCCCCGACCAGACGATCGACATAGCCGCCGGTGGCGGAATAGCTGGCCACGATGCGCGCCGCCAGTCGATCCCCCATCGGAATGTTGACCATGGTGTCGAACGTGTCGCTCAGCGCACCGTGTTGGGTTATGTAGGCGTCAGAGGCGACCTTGGCGGAGAACGCGGTGGTGCTCGGCTGGTTGGTGATGTACCGCAACGTGCCGCCCAGCGAGGAGGCGCCGTAAAGTGTCCCCTGAGGACCGCGCAAGACCTCGATGCGATTCAGGTCGAAGAAGTCCGGATCGATCGCGGAAGTCTGCCCGTGAGCCCCGGACTGCAGCAGGGGGACATCGTCCAGATAAACACCGACGACCGGCAGGCCTGCCTGCGTGGAGATGCCTCGAATCGCTAGGTTCTGCCGGCCCACTCCGGCGGATGACGCGGATAGCGCGGCAATGTGTCCGAGCAGGTCCTGTCCATTGCGGATGCCGCTATCGGCCAGTTGGTCGCCGCTGATGGCGCTCACACTCACCGGCACGTCCTGCAGATTCTGCGCGCGCCGCTGCGCCGTGACAACGATTTCCGACAGCTCGCTGTGCTGCGCATCATGGCCGCTTGCGCTTCCCGATTCCTCCTGCGCTTGCGCATGCAGGGGACAGGAGAAGATAGCGGCAAGGAGCGCCGCGGATTTGGCATATCGGACGACTGGCATCAGTCTTGCCCCCCGTTTGATTTGTTAGGAATGGCTCGGCCGTGCATGGTAGTCGTGCCTGCGTGGCCAACCTAGCGAAAAGGGGGCGCGACGAGGCGGCAATGCGTGAAAAACACCTTTTTGCCCGCGCAGATCGGGGATTTTCCCCGCATTCGCTCCTTCCAGCGTATGACGGCTGATGGCACAGTGCGCCGCGAATAAACACCATGCTTGGGGGAGAGCCGGAATGATAAGAAGACTCAAGTACACTTTCGCGGCTGCGGCTCTCTTGCTCGCCCCATACTTAAGCATATCCGCCAAAGAGCCCGAGCCTGACTATCTGACCAAGGCATTGCACCGCGAGGCCGATGTGGAGCGGCACCAACTGGTGCCGATGCGCGACGGAGTTGGCCTGTCCACCGACATTTACCGTCCCAGGGGAGCCAAAGGTCCGTTGCCGACGGTCTTCGTCAGAACTCCCTACAACTTCGCCAGGATGGATGAAATAGATCTCCCCTATGCATTCGAAGCCGTCAAGCGCGGTTATGCCTTCGTGATTCAAAACGAACGCGGCCGCTACTTCTCGGAAGGCAAGTTCCAGATACTCGGCCACCCCCAGACCGACGGCTATGACATTCTGACCTGGATCGCCAAACAACCTTGGTCCAACGGCAAGGTCGGGACCCTGGGCTGCTCCTCCTCGGCGGAATGGCAGCTAGCGCTCGCGACTCAACATCATCCCGCGCACGCGGCCATGGTTCCCATGGCCGCCGGCGCCGGTATCGGCAAGATCGGCCGGTTCTGGGAGCAAGGCAACTGGTTCACGGGCGGCGCGCAACGCAGTCTCTTTGGGGTCTGGCTCTACGAAGTCGACAATCCCCTGCGAGCGCAGATTCCATCGGGGCTGGACCCGAAAATCCGCGCGCAGATCGCGCAGTACAATGACCTGGACGCCCACAAGCCGGAGGTCGACTGGCCGCAGCAGATCGCTCACTTGCCGGTAAGCGAGATGCTCTCGAGTCTGGGAGAGCCTCCTGGCACGTTCGAGGAACTGATCACCCGCAAGCCCGCGAGCCCACTGTGGTGGCAGGGCGGCCTATATCAGGAAACCGACTCGTGGGGAGTGCCGGCCTTGTGGTTCGACTCCTGGTACGACGTCTCCATCGGTCCCAACCTGGAGCTCTTCAATCACATCCGCGCCACCAGCCCCGATGCGACGGCACGCGCCAACCAGTACGCCGTTATTGGTCCACAAACCCACTGCAAGTTCGAGGAAATGGGGCCGGATGACAAGGTGGGCGCGCGGCCCCTCGGCGATACCGGTTTCGCTACCGTGGACACGGTGTTTGCATGGTTCGATCGTTGGCTGAAAGGTGATCGCAATGCCTTTCCTGAGAACACGCCCGTGGTGCGCTATTTCACCATGGGCGAGAATCGCTGGGACAGCAGTGCGCAATGGCCGCCGCCCGCCGCCAAACCGGTGCGCTTCTACCTCAGCAGCGCGGGCAAGGCCAACAGTGTGTACGGTGACGGTCTCTTGAGCACCACCGAGCCGAACCAGGCCGCACCGGATGCCTTCATCTATGACCCGCTGAATCCGGTACAGACATTGGGTGGCGCGGACTGCTGCAATGGCGGCATCATCAAGCCCGGTGCGTTCGATCAACGCCAGGCCGAGGCGCGCCAGGATGTGTTGGTGTACACCAGCGCGCCGCTCGCCAAGCCGCTGCGAGTCACCGGCTTTGTCGATGCGGTGCTGTCGGTTTCCTCCAGCGCCAAGGACACCGACTTTGCGGTCAAGCTGGTCGATGTGATGCCCGATGGGACGGCGTACATCATTGGCGATACCATCCTGCGTGCGCGTTACCGGGAGGGCTATGAGAAGGAGGTGTTCATGAAGCCCGGGGAGGTTTACAGGTTGCAGCCCACACCGCTAACCACCAGTATTGTATTCGGGGAGGGGCATCGCATTCGTGTGGAAGTCACCTCTTCGGACTTCCCCAAGTTCTTGCGCAATCTGAACACCGGCGGGGATAACGTGACCGAAAAGACCCCCGTCGTTGCAACCAATCAGGTGTATCACTCCAAGGAGCACCCGTCCTACATCGAGTTGCCCGTCATCCCGTAACGGCGGCTGTCATTCCGCCGGGCCCGGCTGTGCAGCCGGGCCGATAAACTCGATGAAGGCCGCGACCGGATGATCGAACACCGCGCCCGCCTTCGCTGCTGCTCTGAGATCCTCGTGGGTCACGATGGAGCAATGTATCGCCGGGCGGATCCCGACCGACATTCAAATGCGGGCATTCTCGAGCTTCCTTCGCGAGCGGCTAACAATCACTGCATCCAAAGACGAGGCTGTCGCTAGTCCGGTGAGTATGGCTTTCGCATCCGACAGCTCGTTCCGGATTGTTTCGGGGATCATGCGCTTGAGACCCTCACTATCCTTGAGCAGCTCGTAGAGCCATGCAGCCCCGGCCGATACGAAAAGGCCTTTTTCATGCTCAACCGCAGCCCAGAAAGCCTCTATGACAGGAACTCCGATTCTCCAGGCAGCCAGCCTGTCAGCGCGCCGCTCGAACACCTTCACATCGGCGTTGATCTGGTCAACGGCCTCCTGCAGTTCCGAGGCGCTTGGCGTCGCCTGCAACAGGCGTCGGGCGACATTGCGAAATCGAGAGGCAGGCAGCGAGTGGAAGTTTTTCGCGACTTCCAGAGGAGGGACGCCTGAAACCGCGAGCAAACCATCCGTGATGATATGCATACGGTTGGCAACCGGGTCAGACCGACGTTGCCTGGTGCGACCGAGGTAACTGGCAATGATCTGGCTGTTCCCGGTTTCGTCGTAACCTCCGAAGTCCCTGGGAATGTAGCTCGCGCCGAGTCCGAGCGCCCATTCAATCCCGGCACCACAGGTCATGAGCTCAAAACGGGCATCGGCCTTGCGCAGCTTGAAGAACAGGTCCCCAAGGAAAGCGCCGACTCCAAAGCCCAGTGAGGCCAGCGCACCGCGCATCATGAACATGTCGTGCTGAACAGAGAAAAGTCTTCCGTAGCTATCCAGCAGTGCTCGGTAAGGCTCTTCTGCAACGACTTTGGACAGGGCCGAGAGGATCGCCGCACGTTGAGCCGAGGTCAGGGGTGCGTAAAGGAGCGGCTCCTTCTGCTGCCCTCGTATAATCGTTCTGGAGGCCAACGCACGCGAAAACACAATCGCGGACGGGTCGACTTCAGCAACGGCCTCAAGAAGGCCACCCGGGTAGTCCGCCACCGAGTAGGGCAGGATCATCCGGACGCGCTTGAGACGTACCAGTTCCTGCAAATCAGCCAACGACAGCTGGTGTTTCGAGGACCAGTCGAGGCTGCGCGTTTGGGGCATGATATCGACTCGATCATAGAGCGTTAAAAGCTCTGAGAGTCGGCTATCGCCGCAATGCTCCAAGTCATAGAGGCAGGCAAATTGAGATGGCGTATCCAATTGCAACGCCACACTATCTTGCATAGCACGACGAGCCAGGAATGTTCGCCATTCGTCCTCGTCTTGATGCACCAGATCCCTCAGTAATCCGGGGACCTTCCTGAGCTGACGACTCGTCGCGAGAGTCAGGTCGCCTTGTCTCTTGGCGACGGTGGTGGCGGTTGGCGGTGAGACAGGCGCACCCACTTCGACAAAGTTCAGGCTATCTGTGATACCAATTTTCTTTGCGGCCCTGCGAACACAAGCCCTTTGATCTTCGCTGAGAGAAGTGAATGAACGGAACACCCAGGCATCTTTCCCGTTGTCGAAATCGATCCATCCATCGGGCAGGGTGGACTCCGAGAGCGACAGTAATCTGTTGATGTCGGGAGTCGGCAGCGGCTCGCCGTGGAGCCAGAGCTCCCGTTCGTAATCGTGGGCTTCCTCGATGAGAACTCCAGCCTCGGGTTTATGCCGTGACAGTTGGATGTTACATGTCACCGGACGGATGTTTTTGTCGAAATCCTCCGCCAAGGCCGTAAAGTCCTCATCCTTGCAATTTTCCACATAGAGCGAGAAGGTCCAACCCGAGGCGTAAAGACTCAGCGCCAATTCAGGGTGAAGCAACCGCATGCGCCTCGTTGCCGAGACAGCCCATTGCCGATGCAGCGCCCGCAGGCCTTGCTCCGATGAGTGGGTTCTGGGAGCACTGGTTTCGTTCATGGTGACGCCCTACAAATGACGGACCCGGCCCACTCCGGCAACGCTCGCCGAAGCGAATGCACGCATTTGCTATCTTCCGCACATTAGGCCAGCGCGTGTGAGTCGGTTGGGAATGCCCGCGCGGCGTGCCCTTTATCTTATCAAGGAGTTCGGGGTGTAACCGCGCTTCGATCCCGGGCCGCAGCGCAGACCGCACCCTCGCCCACCCGATCGAAACGCGACAAGATCGAGCATGCCACTACGCGTGTCCGGCCTATGGGGCAGGAAGTCGAACTCCTCCCGAGTCAGGTTAAACTGAGTTTCCGTCCCGGTGGGGTCCCCCTCCTGCCACCGAAAGGCTCCATGGTCCTGGATCCTGCTGGTCATCACACCAGCAGCGGTGGACCAACGGATGCACTTCGCAGCATCATGGCTGACAGGTATGTTGCTCTGCGAGAGCCGTGTGGCGGCGGGCGGCGGCGTAGAATCGGGGTTGACGTTCTTCGCTGAACCGCCCCGTCTTAGCCGCATCGAGCGGAGGATAGGTCATATCGCCGATGCTCGCGTAACCACTCTCAGGACACGGGCGTGCTCTCCAAAAAATGGCCCCTCGTCCCAGATCCACTCCAGTCACTCGATAGTTGTCGAGCAGTCTTCCGAACAGACGTTGCAGCTCATCGCGTCGCAGCTCCGATCTCACCTGTGCAAAAATGCTGTCGCAGTCGTCGAGTGAAAGTGTCATAGGTCCCCGCTGAAGCAAATTGCCTCAGCTACGCCGGGCACTTTTACGACGAGCCACGTCTGCAGCGATGTCGGCCAGGCTCAAATGTCCAAACCGCTGTAACAACAATTTCTCTGCTTCTTCCAGCCCTTTCTCGAGATGAGAATTGACGGCGGTTTCCACCGGGCAACTGGGGTGGTCCTTCGCAACCTCGATCGCAAGCAGCGCGGGCGCGCCGAGGGCGCGATGGACGTCGAGTACGGTGATCGTTTCCAACTTACGGCGTAGATTCCACCCACCTCCGTGGCCTCCTTCGGAGCTGACATACCCGTGATCACGTAAGCGAGCCATGGTGCGGCGGACGACAACGGGGTTCGTGTGCAGCATGAGTGCAATAGTTTCCGAGGTGGTGCGTCCTCCTCGCAAATGCATATGGATGAGTATGTGCAGCAAGCGAGCCAGCCGGGTGTCGCGTCTCATGAATTTGCCTCTTGCGTAACCTCCCATGATACGCAATATTGCGTAACTAAGTAAGTTGCGCAAATGCGCACGCCGCTCAGCCGCCAACCGGAGACGCTCATGCAGGATCAGACACACCGATTTGTCCACGCAAACCGGCTGCGGATGCACGTCGTGGAACAGGGCGAGGGTCCTGTGGTCCTGCTGTGTCACGGTTTTCCAGAGACCTGGTATTCCTGGCGACATCAACTGCCGGCGCTGGCTGAGGCCGGATTCCGCGCGGTTGCACCAGATCTGCGCGGCTACGGTGCCACGGACCGGCCATCCTCCATTACTCACTATTCGCTCTTTCATTTGGTCGGCGACATGGTCGCACTGCTAGATGCCCTCGACACCGATACCGCCGTAATCGTGGGCAACGATTGGGGAGCGACGCTGGCTTGGCAGGCGGTGCTCATGCGACCCGACCGATTTCGCGCGATTGTCGCGCTCGGCGTGCCAATGCTGCCGCGATCCCCGATGCCACCGACCGAGATTTTTCCGCGTACCGAGGCGGAGCTGTTCTACGCTCTTTATTTCCAGGAGCCCGGCGTGGCCGAGGCGGAGTTCGACCGCAATCCGCGCTCTACCCTTCTAAAGTTGATGTTCGCCGCTTCCGGCGATGCGGGATCGCGTAAGCCTGTCGATGGCACGCCAAACCCATTCGGGATGGTCGCAAAGGAGAGCGGCCTGCTGGCTTCTTTGCCCGATCCAGGCTCGGTACCGGCATGGCTGTCAGAAGCGGACTTGGATGTCGCCGAGTCTGCGTTCAAACAAAGCGGATTTGCGGGAGGCCTCAATTACTATCGAAATATGGATCACGACTGGGAGCTCCAGGCATCACTTGCCGGCATGAAAGTGCAAGTTCCGGCTCTCTACCTGGCCGGGGAGCGGGATGTCGGCCTTGCCATCCCGGGTATGCGAGAACTCATCGACTCCATGCCCGAGCGGGTGCCGGCGCTGTGCAAGTCTGAATTCGTCGCTGGAGGAGGTCACTGGCTCCAACAGGAGAAAGCGGGGGAAGTAAACACCGCGCTAGTCTCGTTCCTAAGCGCTCTTGCGTGAGGTTCATCCGGCGGTAATTTCAGTCAGAGCAGCGCACGCCGAAGCGCATCCCCGTCTTCGTCAGCTAGCGCCGCCGTCCGCAACTTGCGTAGCCTTTCCGCGGCGAGTGGCTTTCCTAACATCTCGCGCGCTCGGGCGGTGATTGTCTGAAAGTTCTGCCAACCCCGTTCAAGAGTTCCTCCGTATCCCTTGACCAGCGTCTGACACTCTGCGACCTCCGTTGCAAGAGCGCAATCGCCTCTGGATACTTCCCCTACCAGATCGAGCCACGCCCGAATCCGGGCATCTTCCTCGATGAAGCGGAGTGTATGGCGGCGGAAGACGCGCAGACTGGCCAGCGCATACAACAACACGAAGCCGCTGACTCGGGAGGTCCGAACGCGTCGGCCTTTGGTAAAACGGCTCAGGAATTTCGACGTTCGTCGGGATCGCAGGATCCAGCGCCCGAGCCCGGCGGGTAAGGTGCCGCAGATTTCCTGCAGGCGTGGCTTCATGAATTCGGAAATCTCTACGATCTGGCCCGAGCCGGGAGCGACTTCGGTGAGCACTCGGCTGGTTCGCACGGCTCGAATCTTCAAGTCGGCGACACGGATGGTGTCCTCGAAGGACATCCATACCGCAAGACAACGCGCAACGGTACAGACCAGTGTTTCTTGCTCGGGTGTGAGCGGGTTGAGCCGTAGAACTCCCTCCAAGCGCCGCAGGTAGTCGTCGGCATACGTCCTATCCTGATAATCGACGAGTCGCTGTACTCCTTGTGTGGCGATGGGGCGTACCCGCTCCGGGAGCCGTTGGATCGGCGCGTGCAGCGCCGACGGCAGACTTGTTCTTTCGGACTCGGGCTGGTCGAGGCGCGCTTTCTCTGTGTCTTGCGCGGCTGCAGTTGCGAGCACCGCCGCATCAAATGCCGCAAGGCTCTGCTTGACCGCGATACTGCCCATGACAATGGCTTTTCGGTAGCTCTCCAGTGAAAACGGCAGCGCCCTCGAACCGGCGAGTGCGCCCAGCATGACCGCGCTGATTACGCTGTTATGGGTGTCTGCTATCGATTTCATATCGCAAAGAAGCAGCCGTTTGGCACTCTTTCGCGCCACCTCGACCACTTCTGTCTCGTTGGCGCGGCCATCCCCGAGCAGCGACTTCTCAGAAATAGCGTAAACGCGGTGCGAGGATGCAATCAATGTCGTTCGGTCGCGCGTGACCAGACCGCGTAAGACTGCTCTACCTGCTTCCATCAGCTCCGATGCGACAACGACGTCGACATCGCCGGGGTGAGGCATCAGCGCCAGTACAGGAGCCCGCCCATCGCCGGGGAGAGCGTCGCGAGGAAAAAACTCCACATAGTAGATCGTGGCTCCCGTCCTCTGGGCAACGCCCGGCACGGAAGTTGTCTGAGCGATAAAGTTCTCGAGCTTCGCCACCTGGACGAGCCACTCCGACACCACACCGCCGCCTTGGCCACCGAGTGCGGCGATCACCAGTTTCAGAGGATGCGGATCTCTAGACACTTAGCGCGCCTGCATCACCACGAGCTTTCTGTCGTAGCGCCGCTGGAGAAATCGAATGACCGTGGATTGCAACCCATGGACCACTCGATCCCAGCGGGTTGGATTGGAGACGATGTCCGCCCGATAGAATGACGGGCACAAGACCGCGGCATGGGCGACTTCTCCGCACACACCGCAACCTACGCAACTATTATCCACGTGAGCGACCGGGTCGCGCCGCAACGGGTCGCTGCTCGGCTTGATGGTTAATGAGGGGCAGCCGGACAACCTGATGCAGGAATGATCACCTGTGCATACATCCGCGTCGACTCCGAAACGTTGCCGGATCACGCGTTTGCCTGCCTGCGCCAACTTCTTCAGTACCGGTGCCATTCGCCGTTGTCGATTGAGCTGGCACTCGCCCTCCGCGATGATCACTTTGGGTCCCTTGAAACTCGTCGTCAGCGCCTCCCGCAATGCCGCCAGTCCGTCCTGCATCCGATACGTTTGGATGGTGCGGACCCACTCCACTCCCACCCCCCGCAGTGCCCGCTCGATCGGATTGCGCGCTTTGCGGGTCTTGACGTCCGCGCGCGATGACGGGACGTACTGTCCCCCCGTCGCGGCCGCGTAGCCATTGTCTACGATCACAGTAATGTCATCGTGTTTGTTGAATACCGAATTGGCGATGCCGCTTGTCAGTCCGTTGTGCCAGAATCCGCCATCGCCCATCAGGGAAATGGCGCGCTTCGGCCCACCCGCACCCAGCGCCGCGCTGCTCGCACCTCCCAACCCGTAGCCCATGATGCTCGCACCCATGTTGAAGGGCGGGAGTGCCGCGAACGAATGACAGCCGATATCGGCACTGACGTGTACGTCGCCCAATTCGCGTTGGACGAGCTTCATTGCGGAGAACAGAGGTCGTTCGGGACACCCAGTACACAAGCCAGCCGGTCGTGGGGGAAGGAGATCACGCAGCTCACTTGCCTGTCGTAGCGGCACAGCAGCGCCGACAGCGCGTTGGTCGCTGCCTCTCTTTGGCAACAGCTGCGGCGCGTGGTCGCGGAGAAATCTCGACAACCCCTTCTCCATGACTGTCCCACTATATTCGCCCGCCATTGGCAGGGGGCCTTTGCCGACCACTGCAGTGTTCGACCCGGCTTTGCGTAGCAGCTGCCCGATCGCCTGCTCGATGAACTCGGGTTGTCCTTCCTCCACTACGAGCACGGCGCTCTTACCGCTTGCAAACCCGATGACCTCTGCAGGTACGAGTGGATAGGTTACGTTCAGCACGTAAATCGGTATGCGGGAGCAGCCGAATATGTCGGCGAGTCCCATGATCGCCAACGAGCGCATCAGCGTGTTATACAGTCCTCCCTGGACAATGATGCCGACCTCGTCGCTCTCCCCTGCATGAAACTCATTGAGTTTCCGCTCCGCAATGTATTTCACCGCAGCCGGCCAGCGCGTTTCAATCTTGTCGATTTCCTGTGCAAACGTTGCCGGCGGCAGAATGATCTTCTCCGCGTAGCGCCGGGGAGAGCTCAGAGCGTCCTGCACCGTGAAATCGGGGCGGCGATTGTCCTTCGAGACGAAACGACCGAACATGTGGCATGTCCGAATGCGCATCATCAGCATCACTGGCGTGCGACTTGCCTCCGACAGCTCAAAGCCACGCTCGACCATCTCCACGAGCACGGGTGTGGAAGGTCGTGGATCGAGGAGCCACATCTGCGATTTCATCGCAAATGCGTGGGTACGCTCCTGCATAATACTCGCGCCTTCGCCGTAGTCTTCCCCCAGAATGACAAGCGCGCCGCCGATCACCCCCGCGGAGGCCAGGTTCGACAGTGCATCGGAGGCCACGTTCGTACCGACCGTGGACTTCCAGGTGACGGCCCCTCTGAGCGGATAACTCACGGAAGCGGCAAGCATCGCGGCCGCCGTGGCTTCGGAAGCATTGGATTCGAAATGCACATCCAATTCTTCGAGGACATCCTTTGCGTCTGCAAGAACGTCCATCAGATGTGACACAGGCGCTCCCTGATACCCGCCTACATATGCAACGCCAGCCTGCAATAATCCCTTGGTGACGGCGAGGATGGCCTCTCCTTCGAACTCGGCGCCCGCACCGAGCCTGAGCGACTGGATCTCTCGGGCAAACGACCTTTCCGCCATGTGTTGTGCTCAACGAACTCGCCGTGATGTCTCCCATGCTAGCGACACGATACGTGCATTTGCAAGTATTCTAATCTAAACTAATTTGATGAAACCTAGAAACAGCGCGCGCGGTCTCGTCGGTTCGCCACTGAGTGCGCCGAGCGATGCGAAACGGAAGGCCAACCCGACCTGCGCCGACTTCGCGCTTGCCGATTCACCACTGTATTTATTGGTTCAAGCGGCGGGGCAGTATGAGTTGGCCATGGAGGAGGCTCTGCGACAGGTCGGGATGGACGTTCCGAGCTGGCGCGCGCTCATGATTGTTCACGAGCGCAGCCCGAGCAGTGTCAGTGAGATTGCCAAGCGCTCAGTCAGGAATCTCTCGACCATGACTCGGGTGGTACAACGACTGCAACGAGAGGATCTTGTCAAACTGCGACATCGCGAGTGCGATGCGCGTGTGACGGAGGTCCTCATCACGCCACGCGGCGAGCGCGCCGCGACCAAGGTGCGAGAGATTGCGGGCCGTATCTATGGGATAGCGTTGGGTAACCGGTCGTCCGCGGAAGTCGAGTTTCTGAATGAGATCTTGCGCGCGATCTATCGTAACCTCGCTGAAGATCCGTCGCGTTAGGTTACAAAGCGTCCGGGTTGCGCCCGGAATTTTCCAGGGCACACAGAATTCCACAGAGTGCTTCCACTCTGGCGTGACCCAATCCTTCCACGAGGTGAACGCGTGAATGCCTCCAACGCTGCTGTGCGGTGTACCGCAAGATCACGTCCCCTGGTGCTCAGAGTCACCGTCGTAACGCGCTTGTTGAGGGGCGTTCGGGTTGTGTGAACCAAGGCGGCTCGCTCCAACTGATGCAGAGCCCTGACCAGATTCGGTGCCGATGCCAGCGACTGCATCTGCCACACGCAGACAATACAATGCCGTCGATTCCACTGCGGTCCAGACGCTTGTACAGACCATCGCTACGGACGCCGTGTTCGTGCCACGTGCCATTGGGCGTCAGCACGAAGTCATTGGCGCCGAGTGTCATCTCATGCCCGTCGACGATGGTGTAGGCGCCCCGCCCTTCCATGATGAAACGCAGGGCGGATGCGGAGTGAGCGTGCGCGGATGCACGCTCTCCTGGCTTCATGACTTGCAGGCCGGCGTACAACCATCCGACAGCCGCCGAGACCTCCTGGCGTCCTGGATTGTTGAGATAGATGACTCGGCGCCCCGCCCTTCTCTGGTGTGACCGGATCCGCAGAACGCAGCACGTAAGTACGCACTGTTGGACATCTGACCCTTACCTCTGAGGTTGTTGCTGAGGCTGGTGAGTAGGTCGGCTCGACCTGAAGGAGCGCTCGAGCAACTCCTTGCCGGGCAGATAGGCCATTGGCCACTTCATGTCCTGGTGCCCCAATTGCGCTACCTCACGCAAAGTCCACGCGGTGTCGGCCAGGTGCAGCCGCGATACGGCGCAAAGATCCGCGCGACCCGCCGCGATGATTCCGTTGACTTGATCGGCGCTGGTGATCGAGCCCACGGCGATCGTCGCAACGCCGCTTTCGTTGCGGATCCGATCGGCGAACGGAACCTACAGCCTACCTTCTATTGCCTGGAGAGCTTCTTCTACGACCCGAAGACACCGATTGCATCCCGGGCCGCCGAATACCAACTTCAGGGAGCCGGCTATCGCTGGCGGCACGCCGGCATGGACTGGCAGCGTGCCGCGGAGCTGGTGGAGCATGGCTATCGATCCGTGCAAGGCTCGACGGTATTGCCGCTGTACAGCTTCGATTTGTGGTCGTTCGCCTATCTGCTGGGAACTGGTATCGAGGAGACGCGGTTGAGGCGCTTTCTCGAGGCCGCATCCGCGATGATGGTGGATGCGATCGGTAACCCGGCGTACCACGAACCGCAGAAAGAGCGGCAGCTCGAGGGCATTTTCGCGGCGTGAAAGGGACGAATCGACCGTTCGGCCCGGATTTGCGACCGCTCGACACGAATGTGCGAGCCCTTGGCCGGTAGCTGTGCACAATCAACAATAGCTCGAGCGAACTGAAAGAGAGGATCCATGAAAGTCGGACGCAGCATTCTAGTCATCATCGCTGCCTTATGTTGTATCGCGACGACCGCTGGCTACGCGATGGCGCCCGAGAGCACTCCAGCCCATAACGAGGCCGCACACGAGCTTACCGCGGCGGACGTGCAAGCGTGGCTCGACGGCCTCATGACCTACGGTCTGAAAAACGGGGATATCGCCGGCGCCGTGGTTTCAGTGGTGAAAGACGGCAAGGTTCTCTTCGAGTCGGGCTATGGCTACGCGGATGTGGAGAAGAAAATTCCCATGGACGCGCAGCAGGTCATGACTCGCATCGGATCGACCTCGAAGCTCTTCACCTGGACCGCGGTCATGCAACTGGTCGGGCAAGGCAAGCTCGATCTGCAGCGCAATGTGGATGACTACCTCGACTTCAAGGTCTCGCCCCCTGGCGGCAAGCCGATCACGCTCATCGATCTGATGAATCACCGGGGCGGGTTCGAGGAGGGTTTGAAGGACCTTTTCACCCTGGATCCGCACAACCTGGAATCAACGGAAACGTATCTCAAGCAGCATCCGCGGCCGCTGTTGTTTGCCCCCGGGACGGTTCCGGCGTACTCGAATTACGGCACGGCGCTGGCCGGCTACATCGTTCAGCGGGTCTCCGGTGAGCCCTACGAGCGGTACATCGCGAACCATATCCTGCGTCCACTCGGCATGCTCCGCTGCACCTTCGATGAGCCCCTGCCGGAGCGCTTCAAGGGGATGGTTTCACAAGGTTATCGGACCGCCTCGATGCCACCGCTGCCCTTTGAGCTGGTCATCACCAAGCCCGCGGGTAGTGCATCGTGCACCGCCGCCGACATGGCGCGTTTCATGCTCGCGCATTTACAGCAGGGGCACCTTGACGGCTACGACATGCTGAGCAGGGAAACTGCACAGTTGATGCACAGTCCTTCGGAAAGCGCGCCGCCGGGGTTCGGCACCATGGCGCACGGTTTCTTCTACGAGACCCGCAACGGCCACCTGCTGATCGGACACGGCGGCGATACGGTCGTTTTCCATACCGAGCTCGAGCTGCTGCCCCAGGACGGGGTCGGGATTTTCTACAGTTTCAACAGCCGGGGGCGCGAGGATGCCGTCTATGGTTTGCGCAAGGCGGTGTTCGATCAATTCATGGACCGCTACTTTCCGGCTACCTCCATTACGCCCGAGTCGCCGACCCTGGCTACCGCGGTCGCCGACGCGCAGAAAATCGCGGGGGGCTACGAAAGCTCGCGTCGCGTGGCGCACGGCTTTCTGGCCGTTTTCTATCTTCTCCAACAGACAGTGATCACCGCGAACCCCGATGGAACGATCGCTTTGCCCAAGCTCTTCGGGCCCGGCGAGACACGTCTGCACGAAGTGGCTCCGAATCGCTGGCAGGAAATTGGCGGCACGCGTCTGCTCATACTGCACGAGGTCGATGGTGTCACGACCGTCAGCGACAGCGACGACCAGACATCGGTTCTGCAACGAGTGCCGGGTAGACGCGCCGCTCCTTTGAACCTGACGGTGTTGTTCGCTTCTGTCCTCACGCTGGTGGTGACCGTCATTCTGTGGCCGGTAGGAGCCCTGGTGAGGCGGCATTACCGGCGCCCTCTGGCTCTCGCCGCAGACGCGCACCGGTGGCGGACCTGTTTGCGGATTGCTGCCATTGTCGAGCTGATCTGGCTCGCAAGTTGGACCATGGTGCTGCTCCCGGCAATGAGTCTGCAGCTGGATGTTTACAGCACTGGTTTGGATCCGGTGATCCGGGCTTTGCAGATCCTGGGCGTGATTGTCATCGGGTTCGCCGGCGTCGGGCTCTGGAGTCTGTGGCGCTTATGTCGCGCGCAGACATCCTGGCCTTCCCGGATCGGCAACGGCCTGATCGCGGCGGCGTTGCTCGGGCTGGTCTGGATCGGCTTCGTCGGTAACCTGATCGGCTTCAATCTCAACTACTAGATCCCTGGATCGCCCTTTCGCGCTGTTCGGCCACAGCATGGGCGCGCTGTTGGCCTTCGAATCGGTGCGGGCATTGCGGCGCGTCGGGCAGCCTCTCCCGGCGCACCTGTTCGTGTCCGGCTGTCGCGGGCCGCAATTGCCCGATCGCAGTCAGCCACGGCACGCCCTGAACGAGGAGGATTTCGTCGCGGCGTTACGCGTGCTCGGTGACACGCCTACCGAGCTTCTGGAAAATCCCGAGCTGTTGCGGCTGCTCCTGCCGATGTTGCGTGCCGATTTCCGCGTTTGCGAAAGTTATCGATACACGCCCGACATGCCCTTTGGGGGTGCCAATCACCGCATTCGCCGGGACTGAGGACCCCGAGGCACTGCCCATGGAGCTGGAGGGATGGCGGCAGCAAACGACCGCCGCTTTTCGGACATCTCTTTCTGTGTTCGCACCAACAGCTTCTGTTGGCGATCTTGAGTAGGACGTTGCGGGAAATCGTCTGACCTCATCCAACGCGGTCCGAGCCATGCGGCTGCGATACGCCGCCTACTGAATAGCGCGGCAAGAAGAGCAGCAAAATGCAAGATGCCGCGATGGCAACGATAGCACCCGTCAGCACGCCATTATATGAGCCGGTCCTATCGTATCCCCGGGCCATGAGGTAGGGGCCCGCCGCGGCACCGGCGAGGTAGCTGCACAAGAGCACGCTGTAAATCTGGCCGAAATGCCGCAAACCGAAGTAGCGTCCCACCATGTAGCCCAGCGCATCGTTCTCGGCGCCGAGACCGATACCGACCACCAGCGCGCTGAGAAAGACCAGAAGCGGCGGCCCGTGACCGAGTAGCACCAACACCCCGATGACCGACAGTGCATAGAAAGCGGCGACCACGTAGGGAGCGAACAGCCTGTCCATCAGGTATCCGGTCAACACCCGCCCCGGAAAGGAGCCGACGCCGATCGCCGACAGCACCATAGTGGCCGTGGTCGAAGTCACTCCCTCGTCCAGCAGTAGAGGCACGATCTGAGACTGTACGCCGTTGAGTGAAAACGACACCAGAACGAAGGTGACGGCCAGCAGCCAGAACTCCCGCGTTCGCATCGCCGCGTTGAAAGTTTGGCCCCAAGCCTTGGCCGCCCGTGTCGATGACGCTGCGGCCGAGCCGTCGACTTGCAGCCCCATCTCGTGAGGCGTGTTCCTCACGAGCAGATAGATAGCGGGCAAAGTTGCGACCAGGGCCGTCGCACCCAGTGCGACATAGGCGGCGCGCCAGCCATAGCGGTCGATCAAGAACTGGGCGGCAAGTGGCACCACCAGGTAGCCGAGGCCAAATCCTGCCATATAGAGTCCAATCGCCAGTCCGCGACGCTTGTCGAACCATGCCGACAGTAGCTTGATGAATGTCAGACTTTGCGCCCCGACACTCAGGGCGGAAATCAGTGCGGACATGAGGTACAAATGCGCGAGCGAGCCGGTCATCAAGGACATCGACATCAGTGCAACAGCATAGCTGGGGATCGACACCAGGGCCGTGCGTCGCGCGCCGAGCCGGTCGATCAGATTTCCCATGACAGGCAGAGCCGCCACCAACGTGCCGATAAACACGGTGAGAGACAGACTCACCTGGGCGCGAGACCACCCGAAGGCGTGCTGCAGCTCCGTGATGAACAGCCCAAAAGGGACATTGATCAGCGTGGCGGGACTGAACATCGCGGCTGTTACGCTTGCCAGCACGACCCACCAGCCATGAAACATCGCCGGCTTGCCGCGCCTTTGTGATGGGGGCGGCAGCGGACGGAGGCAGCGAGTATCCACGACTCAGATCGGGAGCTCTATCGGCTCAAACAGGGCGTCGCAGTTTACGAGCTCCACGCGCTTCATGAGAATCGTGAGCCGTTCACCCACTGTGACCAGATCATGGAGGTAACGGCCGGAGAAATGACGCTCTCGGCCATCGTGATACTCGTGGACATGGAACCTCGAGCGAACGTGCATTGCGCCCGAACCGTCAGCGGTGGCCGCAACAGTCACTCCGCCGATCAAATGGCTCATGCGCAAGGGAGCTGCGACGGAATGGACCTGTGGGTGGCGCAGGCGTTTGATTCGCACTTCCAGGAGTGCGCGAGTACCGTAGAACAAGGATATGTCGTTGATGGGATCGAGCTGGCCCACGGTCCGCGGAATCCAATACCGTCCGTCATCCGCGAACAGTTCCAGCCACTCCTCGTACCGGCCTTCATCCAGCAACTCGGCCTCATGGTGGAGGAACGCCATTACCCTCTGAGCATCAATCGGCATTGCCGTCACCCCGCTCCATATAGCCGCGCCACGCTCGATATTGATTTCGGATGTAGTGCTCGCTGAGGGCGCTGTCCTTCAACGCGCCTGCCTCGGCCTGCTCCTTCCCGCAGCGACGGTGATTGCTGACCCATTGCGACTCGTCCGCCAGCAGCCCGAGTTGAACACGCTTGTAGGCCTCGAGGTCGTCGGGTTTGATGATCGAAGTCGGCGAGTGAACGGTATTCGCGTAAGCGATGGCGCGCTGGTGTATCTCATCCGGAGCGCCGTCGAGCCGCATCGTCCAGATCTCGACCATCGTGCGCGTGACCGCCAGCGGGGTCAGGACCCGCAGCTGCAGAAATCCCGGATGTAGAGAAAGATTCGGGTACACGCACATGTTGTGCCAGTTGCGCGCGAGGACTTCGGCCGCACCGGCCTCGCCGTGCCGGCCTGCGAGCCTCCTGGCCAACTCCATGAGCGCTGGATCGGTGCTCGGGGGTTTGCGAAAGCCCCGCATATCGCTATGGCCATGGTCGAACGTGCGGACCTCGAGCTCATCCATCGCTCCGAAGGACTGCCCGTTGGCCTCAATGACGCCGATCGCGAAGTCATCCAGCGTCGCCTGGCCGGGCCGCTGACTCGCAACCGCCCGGCTGGCACTGACCGATGAGGAATGGACAAAGCGCGGGTGCACCCCATCGTGGAGATTTTCCAGGTAGATCTTCCAGTTGCACGGATAGATGGTGCGGAAACTGGCCCCCGTGACGATGACGCGGCCGCCGGGCGCAAGATCGATCAGATGATCGAAAATCTGGCGCGCGCCGCCCAGAAAGTCCTCCAGACCGGGACCTGCGGAGGCCAGTCGGGCGAACACGAACCCCCGATAACTGGCAACAGCAGGCAGCGGCGGCAGTCCATATGCCGGATTGCAACGATCGAACGCCGTGCCCTCGTAGCCGCTCTGCAATGGAACGTGTAGCAACGTGCCGTCCAGCGCGAACGACCATCCGTGATACATACAGTTGAATTGACGGACATTCCCGCGTTGGCCTATCGCCACCAGGGCACCGCGATGGCCACAACGGTTATACAGAACTTTCAGCGAGCGATCCGCCTGGCGGACCATCACCACAGGACGGCCGACAAGTGTGGTGGTGAAGTAGTCGCCCGGGTTGGGAGCCTGGCTCTCGTGTCCGACAAACAGCCACGCCCGTCCGAATACCTGGCGCATTTCCTCCTCGAAGACCGCCGGATCGACATACACATCGCGGTGTACCCGATCGAGCTGCGCGAGGTGCGCAAACGGTGCGCCGGCTCTTTCTATGACCATGGGCAAATTCTCCGCAACGCTAGTGGGTCGGCCGATAGGTCACACGCACTCCCAGGATCCGGGGATGCGGCTGCAGGCGAATCCCGCCCAAGCCGAAATGATCGAAGGTGCCGTTGAAGTAGTCTCTTCCGAGGAGGTTCTCGACATAGCCTTCGACGCTGAACCGGTCGCCATCCACGCCCAACCGCAGATTGACCACGGCGAATGCGGGCGACACGTAGGGAAAATTCGGCAGCCCCTGCAGCGGTGCCGCCACCGAATCGAGGTTGCCATCGATCTCGCTGCGGTAGGTGCCTTCCACGCGCGTGAAGCCAGACACCGAGGCAGTGAGCGGGAAGGAGTAGTCGAGATTGGCACTCAAGCTCAAGCGCGGTGACTTCGGCACACGCCTGCCGCTCAGATCGAAGGTGCGGCCGCCGAAGACCGTCGCATCGGGGAAGGAACCAAACCGCGCATCCAGATACCCGGCTGCGAAGCTCGCCTGAAGGCCCTTTGCCAATGCCCCCTGCACCTCGAGCTCGGCGCCTTTGCTCTTGGCGCTGGAAGCGTTGAGCGTGAGCTGCGTGCTCGAGCTGATGTCGTTCGGGTCGGCGAGATAAGCGGTGACCACCTGGATATCCTTCCAATCCAGGTAGAAGAGCGCGCCGTTGATGCGCAACCGGTTGCCGAGGAGCTCGGTCTTGAAGCCTGCTTCGTAGTTGCGCAGTTGCTCGGGTTTGTAGCCGCGTACGATGCCGCGGTTGATGTCGACGCCGCCCGCCTTATAGCCACTGGAAGCCGAGGCATACAAGCCGATTTTCGGATCGATCTGATATCTGAGCACCGCGCGCGGTGAGAAATTGTTGAAGCTTCCGGAGCCGCTCGCATCCGCAACCGGCACGTTCGAGGCGAGCACGCCGAACTGGCTGGCACTGACATCGTCGTGTGTAAAGCGGGCGCCGAGGGTGAACGATAGCGCCCGCACGGTGTAAGTGCTCTCCGCGAAAACCCCATAACTTTTGACAAGGTTGGTACGGTTGCGCAGATTCAAAGGAAACCCAGGCGTGAAGCGTGGCGGCAGAAAGCGCGTCGTCACACCGGTTTGCGGGTCCGTATACGTGGTGTCCCTGCCAACGTAAACATCCGAGTACTGCGCCAGGGCGTCCCGCGCGCCGATGGCACCGACCGTCCACTCCAGCGGTCCGCGGCCGATGGACTGCAAGCGCAGCTCCTCACTGTAGGAGGCGGAGTGACCGTCGACGATTCGATTGAACAGGTCGGCGCTGATGTTGTCCTGGTCGAACATCCGCTGGTTGCGACTGTAGAGATACCCGGTGATCGAGCGGACCTCGAATGCGCCGGCGTCATAGGCAAGCCTGAGGTTCACGATCTCGAAGCGGTTGTTGTTGTACTCCGGCGCGTTGTGGTTCACATAGGTCTGGTTCTGCGGATAGAATCCGAGACCCTGCGAGATGGCTTGCAGATTGGGCTTGCCGAGGGTTTGTTTGGTGTCACCGTCCACTACACCCGAGGGCACGGTGTTATCCAGGCCGGCACGCTCGTCGGTGTACGTCAGCGACAGGTCCGCCCGCAGCCGCTCTGAGATGTCGGCACGAAGCGCCAGCCGCGCGTTGTCGTACACATAGCCACTACTTGGCGCGCCCGCCGGATTGACGTTACGGATGAAGCCGTCGCTTTCTTCGTGGGCATAGGTCCCACGCAGGAAAACATGGTCCGTGACCGGCAGGTTCGCGGTGGCGCGCACATCCCAGGTATTGAAACTGCCGTAGGAGGCGGACACCTCGCTGAAGTGGCTGTTATCAGGCTTGTTGGTGGAGATGTTCACGGCGCCGCCGAGCGCGTTGCGGCCGAAATAGGTCCCCTGGGGGCCGCGCAGGACTTCGATGCGCTCGATGTCCTGCAACTCGGGATTGATGGTGCCATTGGCGACATTGCCGACGTTCAGCTCATCGATATAGAAGCCGATGGCGTTGCTGGTGGTGACCAGATCGGAGGATTTGATGTTACCGACACCCCGAATGGAGATATCGATGCTGCGTGGCCCCGTCGCCCCATCCTCGGTAAAGGCCGTATTGGGCGCGAACCGCAGGTAATCCTTGGCCTCGTTGATGTTGCTTTTGGCCAAGGTGTCCGCAGTGAACGCGGTGATGCTGATGGGCACCTGTTGGAGTGAGCGGTCGCGCCGTTCCGCCGTCACGATCACTTCCTCCAGAGCGCTCGCCTCGCCGCCTTTGTCCAACGGCGCGCGCTCGCCGGAGGCGATTCCTTGATCCGCCTGCGCCAGGCGAAAACTGTCCGCGGGCGGCGGGCTCCAGTAGCCCGTTGGGTTCGGCGCGGGGGCCGTGGCAGAGTCGTGCCCGCCGGATTTCGCGGCACCCGTGGAGCTGACCGGAACTAGGGTCACCGCGTTGGCATCGAGGTAACGATACGTGAGGCCTGTGCCGCGCAGAATCCGAGTCAGCGTCTCATCCCGCGTCAGCTCACCGGTTGCGCCCCGCGAGGTGAGGGACTCGACGTCCTCGGATAAATAGGAGACGTGTATGCCATCGATGGCCTCGAACTCCCGCAGCGCCGTTCTGAGCCCCTGCGGGGCTATGTTGACGGTCTTCTTGATGCTCGCGCTGCTGTTTTGGGCCATGGACAGACCAACAAAACAGATGCTGAGCACACCCGCGACAATCAGGCTACGCATGAGCTTCCAACCTCCCCGCAGGGTTCTTATCATTCCCGTCATGTCGATAGCAGACGGGCTCATGCGATCGAAGAGCGTTGCGCAGGTGTAAAATTAACCGCGACAGGAAGAAAACACCTCACCGGGGTCAATCGTAGGACAGCGTGATACCCTGCTCGGTGTCGTGCACGACCAGTCCGAAACGCAACGACAGGAAGCGAATGATCTGCCGCGATTCGTTGATATTGAAGGTGCCGGTCACGTGCAGCGCCGACAAGGCAGGATCATTGACGGATAACGGACGCTCACTGTAGCGGTTGAAATCCCGGATGACCTCGCTCAAGGGCGTGTCCTCGAAAATCCACTTTCCTGCGGTCCAGGCTGTTGTGCTCGCCGGATCGGCTCGCTTGCGGGCAGGCGCGATGTGCGGGGCCATGGCGACCTGGTCTCCGGCCGCAAGAACGACTCCATCGGACTGCGCCGCCGGCAGGGCGCGTGGCGCCGGGTCCGGCGGAGACGTCACTGCAACGCGGCCGTCGACGACCGTGACTATCGTTTCGCCATCGATCCGATTGACGTCGAACTGGGTGCCCAGCGCACGCGCGACCACATTATCGCTCGTTACGACAAATGGCCGCCGCGGGTTGTACGCCACCTGAAAGAGCGCCTGACCCTCGATCAGCTTGATGAGGCGCATCGAGGCGTTGAAACGCACTTCGATGCGCGTTGCGGCGTTGAGCTCGACAACGGAACCATCCTGCAGTGTTATGGTTCGCCGCTCGCCGGTGCGCGTGCTGTAGTTAGGGTACCGCACTGCTAGCCACCCTAACGCGCCTGCCAACAATGAGAGCGAGACCAGCACCGTGGCGGCGATGGCTGCCATGCGCGGTTTTAGCTTCCAATTCGATGATGTCGCGCGCGCTGGACTGCCCTCGCACGTCAGCGGGATGACATTGCATTGCGCGCCGGCTTGCTCCACCAGAGCTTGAACGTCGCTGGCGGAGGCATCACTCATGCGGCCAGCAGCTTCCCAAAACGCTGAAATACCAAGGTACGCACGGACATGTTCGGGCGAAGCCCGCAGCCATGCATCGAACTCGCTACAGGTGGCTCCGCCTGCGTCGTCTTCGCAGAACCGGATGAACCAATCGACCGCTTCGCTACGGATCTGTTCGTTATAGAGACTCGTGCGTCGTTTCCTGAACATTGCAGTGTCCTATTTCCCTTCTCGGCCATCGCCCTCGTCGCTATCAAGATAGCGATCGCAGTACCGGATCGCCTGTGCCAGATACTTGCACGCCATCACAGTCGAAACACCCAGCCGCTCGCCGATTTGCTTGAGGGTCATTCCCTCGCAGCGGTACATGATGAGTACCGCGTACGCGCGCGGTGAGTGCTCACGGAGCGCCTCACCCAGGCGCTCGATCCTCTGCTCGATGTCCGCTTCCTCTGCGGGATCCTCGCTCGCTACGGACTGTAACGAGTTGACTACATCGAGCGGATCCATGGTTTCTGGGGTCGCCGCGCGACGCAGCGCGTATTGGTGCAGCACGTGCCTGGCGATCGTGTAGAGGTAGGCCTGCGGATTGCGAATGGATTCGTGGTTCTTCAGGCGCAACAGCCGCAGGTAGACTTCCTGAATCAGGTCAGGGAGCTCCGCGCGGTTGCGCAGCCGCGCGGCGAGGTAGCGCCGCAGCTCCGCGTTGTGCGCATTCTCGATCGAGTGGATGAAACTGTGCCTGGTCTTCGGTAGCACGGTATCCGGGTTCGCCTGGCCGATGCAGTCTGTTTGGCGCCTTGGAGCCTTAGAGCCCGCGGCGCGCCGAAATTAAACCGGGCGCGAAATTAATTTTTTCATTATGCCTCAAGAGGGTGGTCGCTCGATGGTTGCCGGGGACTTGTGATAGAACCTCCTCTCAGATGTCCGCTAACGCCGAGCATCGAGAAATCGTACGCGTCCTGCGCAACGGCGACCTGACGGGGGCGGATGCCCGCTGCTTGCGGTTGATCAGCCAGTTTCCGGACTTCCTGTCCGGCTGGTAAACCGCAAGCCTCATTGCGCTCGCCTTCGGTCGAGCGGACCGGGCCCTCACGGCCATTGAGCGCGCCCTGGCGGGGGCACCCTCTGATGCGACGTACCTGGTGCAGAACGCGCCCTGGTGTGGTCGGCCGAGGAGAGTGCGGTGATGCCATATGCCGGCGCGACATAGGGGAAGCCATTCGCGGCCGAGGTTTGATAATAGTATGAAAGCTCGGCTTTGAAGTCGTCGTTCGGCTCGAGCAACGCTGCGATGCGCGCGTTACGATACTGGTACGAATTCGTACCCTGCTCGGAATGGGTCACCGGGGGGCTCGAGAGATTGTTGGGCTGGGCCGGGATCGGGACTCTCGCCGGATTGAGCGCGTACAGGTCGGGCTGATTGATGAAGCCGGCGTCATCGCTCCAGCTCCCGTTGAGGCGCACGGCGGCCGTCTCGGACAGCGGCAGATTGACCATGGCGCTGATGTCTTCGTTGAGCGCATGGGTGTGGGCGGTTTTACCGAAGCCCACCTCGAGCTTCGAATCGAAGGCTTGCGGATCCGCCTCAGCGTAACGTCGCCGGAGTCCGTGGAGGTCGCCGTGGCGGAACGCAAGGCGGCGATTGGAATCACCGTCTGCAAGTCCGACCTCCCTGACCTGACATACAAGGTCATCGGCGTCGAGCAGGCCTCCCTCTATTGCGGCGTGGGCCATCCGGCATTCAATGCCGACGAAGCCGGCGCGCGTGCGATTCTCGGTCACCCCACACCTTGCGTGAAGCGCGCGGCTATCTTTCGCAGGACCATCTGCTCGAGAACATCGTTCATAAGAATGGTGCGGTCGCTTACCAGGTGGAAGCTACGCGGTTTCTCGTGCTGACCGGTTGCTACATCGGCATCATCCCCGACCATGTCGCACTTCCCTGGGTCGAGCGGGGCTTGCTGTATCGAATTCCGCTTGCGGAGTTTCGCACGGAGCGCCCCCGTGTTCTTGGTTAAGCGCAGATCAGTAGAGCGGGCACGAGGGTGAAGGGTTCGCGGGCAGCCGCTACCTGACGGCCGCGGGCATGCTTTGGTTTGCAGCGGCCCACACATTGTTTTTTGTGTTGACGGCCGTGCTATACCCCAAGCGTTTCCACAGGGACCCGCTGCCGTCGCGTCAGTCGGTGGTTCTTTAGCCGATCGGCGATGCAACCTCCGTGACGTTGCGTACAAAGCAACGATCCGGATGGCGCAGGTCATTGAACGCCCTGTGAGCCGCCGATATCTTTGTGTGGATGCTGAGTCGACGTGCATTCGCCGCTGGCGTCGGTGCTCTCGTCCTGACTCCGGCGCTTGCCCGGGCGTCCGGCAAGAGGCCCGCCGGAGTGACGGCTGATCAGCGCCTGGCGGCGCTGCTGCAGCGCCATGCCGAGTCTTTCCTGCGCCGCTCGCCAGAGCAGGCAACCGCATTCCATTATGACATTAGCGCCCACGCGGCACTGCGTTCGCAGCTCGACGATCGGTCGCTGGCGGCGCTGAGCCGCGACCGCGCGGCGATTGCGATCGCTCAAAAAGAACTGGCCGCGATCGACCCTCGGCGCCTGTCGCCCGCGGCCCGGATCGATTACGGCATCGCGAGCTTCGTCTACGACATGTTTGCCGAGATATTCGGCTACGAATACGGCCAGGTTGACATGGACCTGCGGCCTACCCCTTACATCGTCAATCAGATGAACGGCGTCTATTACTGGACCCCGAGCTTGTTCGCGCGCGAGCATCCGCTCGACACGCGCGCCGACGGCGAAGCGTGGCTGGCGCGCCTCGCCGCGTTCGCCGTCGCACTCCAGCAGGAAACCGAGCGGGTACGACACGATGCCGCACGGGGGGTCGTTCCTCCGGACTTCGTAATCGATCACACCGTCACCCAGATCCTGCAACTCCGCGATAGCGATCCGGCGACCAATACCCTGGTCGGTGTGGGAGTGGAGCGGGCGCGAAAGAGCGGCGCGGGCGATCCCGCCGCGGCCGCCGCGGTGATTTTTCGCAATCAGATCCAACCAGCGCTGACCCGGCAAGCCGAAGCGCTGCGCACTTTACGCACCCAGGCGGTCAACATTGCGGGGGTTTGGCGGCTGCCGCGTGGTGAGGAGTATTACCGTACCGCCCTGCGAAGCAATACCACCGATCCAACACTCCCGCACGAGCTTCACCGCCAGGGTCTCGAACAATGCCATGCCCTCATCGCGCAGCTCAATACGATGTTGTCAGCGCAGGGTCTGACGCAGGGAACTGTTGGCGCCCGCATCGCCCAGTTGTCGCATGATAAACGTTTCATCGTCAGCAACGACGATGCCGGCCGGGCGCGGGTCATGACCGCGGCCGAGGCTGCGATCGCAAAGATCGTCCGCCTGCTGCCCCGCGGTTTCCGCACGATTCCGAACGTGCCGCTGCGCATCCAACGCACACCGGTGGAGACGCAGGACAATTCCCCCATCGCCTTCGGCGGGCGCGGATTCTTCCAACTCAACTTGAAGAACCCCGGCGAGCTGGCCTTGTGGCGGCTGCCGACGCTGGCGCACCACGAAGCGATTCCCGGTCACCACTTCCAGGCTAGCGTTCTCCAGGCCTCCGCCACTCTTCCACTTGCGCGGCGGATCGTCCGATTCTCTGCCTATACCGAGGGCTGGGGGCTCTACGCGCAGCAAGTTGCGGACGAGCTCGGCGCCTACGAAGCCGATCCGTTCGGCCGCATCGGCTATATCCAGTCCGAATTGTGGCGGGCGGCGCGGATCGTCGTCGACACCGGCATTCACAGCGAACGCTGGACCCGCGAGCAGGCCACGGCATGGATGGTCGACAACGTCGGCGAGGATCCGACGGCCACCGCGCGCGAGATCGTCCGCTACTGCGTATATCCTGGGCAGGCCTGCAGCTTCAAAGTGGGGGCCAATCGCATCGTCGCCGCGCGCGAGGCGGCTCGCCGCCGCCTGGGTGCCCGGTTCGACGTGCGGTCCTTTCACGACCTCATCCTCAAATCGGGCCCGATGCCGATGATCGAGCTCGAACGCAGCGTCGCGCAGTGGAACGGCATCGAACCGGTTGCCAGCCCCGCCGCGGTGTCTTCGACCGACGCGAAATGATGCTCACGACGAGCGCCAACTGACGATTCTTCAGGGGACGTAAATAATGAGCATTCGGCAACGTTCAATGCTTGGAGCGGGCTTTTTCTGCGCCGCGGCGGCCATCGCTTTAGGGATGATGGTGTTTGTTTCCTCGGAAACCCGGGCCTCGTCGAACTCGCCCGGACTCCATGACGTCGAAGGCCTTTGGCGACATGACGATTTAATCACCTCGGACGGAAAGCACATTCCGCTCAACGGTGTGTTTCTGTTCCACGATGGTGTGTTCGTCGAACAAGCGGTGATGAACGACGGGGCCAAGCCGTCCGGCATGGCTCATGCCGGTCCGTATACGCCCACGGCCGACGGAGTGGAGCTCATCGCGGAACAAACTATAGGATTGTCCGCCGATGAAACTCCGCGCCTATCCTTTCGCCACTCGACGCACCACGTACTGCATGTCAACAATTCCGGCGACAAAATGGTTCTGCGCTTCGGCTCGGGAACGGTCCAGACGTTCACCCGCATCGGCTCGGGGCGGGCAACGATCTACAATTTGACGGATGGCCGGTTTGCTCTGGTTGACGGGCGTTTCGTACTGGTGGCTGGCAACGAAAATGGCGTAATCACCGGTTACGGCACGTATCGGGCGAACGGAACGGACTACGATCTCAGAGCCCGACGATGGGCTGAAGGTAATGCGGAAAAGGCAATCATCCGGTCGGACCTGACGATACGTGTGCGGTTCGATGGCCGAGCGCTGACGCTCTCGGATGGCCGTCGGTTTCAGGTCACAGAGTGACAGCCGGGACAGTGCTCAGCCGGGGGCTGCGCTTCGCACGCTACGGGATCATGCTCGGGGCAATGCAGTTCATCGTGTCTTGTTCGGTAAGCCGGGCGGGCGAGACCGCGCCGGTGCTCGATGGCGTTTGGAGTTATACGGCAATCGAACCGGCCTCGAGCGAACGCCACTCGGCGGGCGGCCTGCTCCTCTTCGACCATGGCCGGTTCGTGCAACAGGTCGTCCATGAGGAGCCGGGTGCTTCACCGACCCTGATCCTGGGCAACGAAGGCACTTACGCTCTCGGATCGGGCGGCGAGTTGAGGTTGAATGTCGACCATTCTGTGATCATCGATCCGGTCAAGGGATCTGTCAGGGTCAACCGCCACACGCACCCGGTAGCCCGGGTGCAGCGTGACGGCATGAAGCTGACTCTGCGTTTCGACAGCGGTGCAGTTCATAGTCTACAACTCGCGTTGCGTCGCCGGCCGAACGCGCAGATTATCGCCTTACGTGAAGGCGCGCTGGCCTTGGCAACGCCGTTCTTCGTTCTGGTGGATGGCGCGCAAGCGAGCGGAACACTTGCCTTCGGGACTTATACCGAAGCCCAAGGAACGTATCGGTTGAATGCCACGCGCTGGAGTGATGGCGCTGCGAATGCCGTGCACACGGAAACAGACAACACCATCACCGCACGCGTCAATGCATCGCGGCTGTTGCTGAGCGATGGCCGGGAGCTTTGAGGTGGTCGAGTAGCTTCCGCGCCAATACTTGCGATCCTCTACGAGGATCCCTGATGGGCCTGCCCTGACTGACTCCTGACACACGACACGCGTCCCCACAGGCGCGCGGCTTCCGTGGGCGCCTCCAATTCATCCAAGGCTTGCGTCAGAGTCTGGATGAGGCGCATTTGCGTGAAGTTCGACAGCGCTGCCGTACCAGAAGGATGCGGCAGTCCCATGCGTCTAGCCGCTCTTTCGAGACCATGCATGAGCATCCAAACCAATCCGGAGGGGTGGGTCTTCTTCTACCGCCCTGCACGGATGCAAAGAGTGTGATATCCGCGATAAGGTCCGGAGGAGCGTTTCTCAGGCATTCAAGAGTGCGGGATATTTCCAAGATAGTGGTCGCACGCCTGCTTGAGGGTATAGGTGTAGAGTTTCTTTGAAGTGCAATGTTCGGTTGCCGATCCCTCATAGTAAACATCGTTACCGTCGTATCCCCAGACCTTGTCGAAAACCTTGAAGTTTGTGGGATTGGCCTTAACGACTTCGTTGGTAAAGATAACGTGCTGCCGATCTTTTGCGTAGAAGCCGCCGGACAAGAGCTTGAAGGATTTGCCGTCCAGGAGCGCTGGTTTATCGGAATCGGGGTCATGGACCGGGCGGCCTTCGTACCAAGCCGCTTTCGCATCAACAGCCCACTTTGTCTCGATGATGTGAAAGCCGATAGTCCGGAATGTCGAAGGATCCGCGGTCAACGTTACGTCCCAAGAGCCATTGCTCTCATCAAAGCCGTGATACCTGACCACACCACCGGACGTTGAATAACGCCAGCATCCGGACAGCAACAGGGTGAGGGTGAGCGCCGGTAGCGCACGAACAAACGAAGATTTCATGTCGCTTCCCTGAATATCCTGTCAGTAAAACTCGTTGAGCTCGAACAACGACCTTGGCCGAACGATTCCTCGACATAATACCCTGTCTCGCTCGCGTGCGGTGTGGTCCCCCGTCCTTATCGGGAATCAGGATTTTCGCCGAGGACTGTCGCCTTTCAGTGCCTCAACACCGCGTCAGCCCGTGCAACATCGGCTTGCAGACGTGCCGTCCCTTCATGCTCCTCCTCGATATATCCATTGGCCACCTGAATCATCTCGGGCGTGGGTGGCACGTATGCGAAATCGACGCGGGTATAAATCGCGCTCAGCCAGGAGCGCAGCCGAGGCGGAAATACGTCAAAGCCCCTGCTGGACTGGATCTTGAAATCGATCACGGCATCGATGTCCCGATTGAGGTCGGCAAGAGCCTGCCGCGCCTGCCTCGAAGGCTTATGTTGGTCCGCCACGGCCTTCTCGAGTTCGCTCCGGGCGTCCGTTGCTTGGTTCAGTGCGATATCGAGCCGGTTCATGGAGCCCTGGATCCGCATCAACAGGCCGAAGCGCTGCCGCAACTGCGCCTGTGTGGTCGTCAGATTCGGGTCGAGCTCGACCCCGAAAGGCTGTTTCTGGGTGACATCGCCATAAGTCAGCACGGCGTAATACAGTCCCGGCACCACCTCCGGACCAATCGGTACGGTGACTGAACGCCCGGAGTAATAGGCGCCCTTCACGTCCACTGCGGTCGGATACCGCAGGTTCCAGCGGAAGCTGTTCATGCCGGGATGCAGTTTCTCAGGCGTGAAGCTGCGAACCAACGTCCCGTTGGCGTCGGTGAAGCTCAACTTCACCGGCTGTCCGGTATAGGCAGCCGGCAAGTGGAAGAACACCATGGTCCCTGTGGGCAGATTGGCGCCCCCAACCTCCGTTGCGCCCTCTTCGTCAACGCCGACCGTACTGCGTTTGACGAGCCAGGTCTGCTGCGGCTTGAAGAGGAACGGTGCATCGTTCGGTACTGGCGCGCGGGTCAGTTGCTCCAGGAATTGCAGGTCATCGAGCGCCCAGAAAGCCCGTCCAAAGGTCGAGAGCACCACCGCATGCTGCGCGGCCTGGATCGCCACGTCCGTCACCCGCACCGCGGGCAGATTCAAGCTCAACGGCAGCCACTGACTGCCGCCGTCCAAGCTCATATAGACGGTCGCACTGGTCCCGACGAACAGAAGGCTTGGATCCCCCGGGTCCTGGCGCACGCTCTCAACGTACTGATCATCGGGGAGTCCGGTGGTAATCTGCGTCCAGTGCCTGCCGAAATCCGTCGTCTTGTAGACATACGGGTGGAAGTCGCTCCACTCGTATCGACTCGCCGCCACATACGCCGTCCCGGCGTCAGTGTGTGACGGCTCGATGCATGTGATCGTTGACCAGGTCGGCAAATCTGGCGGACGGACTGCGTTCCAGTGTCCTCCATCATCGGTGGTCACGTACACCAAGCCATCGTCGGAGCCGGTCCAGATGATTTTGTCGCTCAAGGGCGAGACGGCAATCGTGGACAGGGTATCGAACATCTCCTCGCCGGTCATGTCGGCGCTGATCGGACCGCCGGAGCGCTGCTGTTTGCTCTTGTCGTTGCGCGTCAAGTCCGGACTGATCACTTTCCAGGGCAGCACACCTGGGTCGAGCGACTCGAACACCACATTCCCCCCGATCAGGAGCTCATTCGGGTTGTGCGGGGCAAACACCGCCGGTCGGTGCCACCAACCGTAACGATACTTGATCTCGGTCCCCGCGAGGCCAAACTTGAACTCCGGCCACGGACTCACGTTGGTGGCCAGTCCCGTCCGCCGGTCATCGCGGAGTACATCACTGTAGTAGGCGTGCGTATACGTAATCCAGGGACGCCCGGGGGTTGGCACCACCCATCCCTCCTCGCCTCCCTCGACCCTGGTCCATACTGGAGGAAGCCGCCCCATCGGTACCGCGCTCGGCCCAAAATAGGAGCCGTCATCCTGCTGCGCCGCGTAAATGTTGAAGGGAAACTGCTCGTCGAGATTGGCGTGGTAGTACTGTCCCGTGGGCTGATTGAGCTCAGAACTCCAGGTCTTACCTCCATCGCGCGTTACGGTCGCGCCTCCATCATTGCCCTCGACAAATATCTTGGGATTGTCAGGATTGATCCAGAGCGCGTGGTTGTCCCCATGCGGGGGGTGTAACTCCGAGAGCTTCTTGCCGCCGTCGTGAGAGACCTGCAGGCTGGTATTCGGGACATAGATTGTGTTGGGATCCTTGGGATCGACGTAAAGCCTCATGTAGTACATGGCGCGCTGTGTGATGGCCGGGCTGTTGTTCATCAGCGTCCAGGTGTCCCCGCCATTATCGGACCGGAACAAGCCGCCGATCTCACCCCGGTACTGAACCTGCATCAGTGTGTAGAGGATGTTCGGATCGCTCGGCGCTACGGCCACCGTGACCTTTCCCCAAATGCCTGGCGGCAGCCCGGGTTTGTGTGAAATGTTCGTCCACGTCGCGCCCCCGTCCGAGGACTTGTAAATCCCACTACCCGGACCGCCGCTCGAAAGCATCCAGTGCCGGCGATACGCCTGCCACATCGAGGCGTACAGCACCTGCGGATTCGCCGGAGCCATTCCTAAGGTAATCGCTCCGGTCCGGTCATCGACATACAGAACCTTCTTCCAGGTCTCTCCTCCATCGGTGCTCTTGAACACGCCGCGGTCCGGGTTGGCTACCCAACCCTGGCCCATTGAAGCCGCGTACACGAGGTTCGGGTCGTTGGGGTCAACGATGATCCAGCTGATGATGCCGGTCTTGTCCAGACCGATGTGACTCCAGGTTTTCCCGGCGTCGGTCGACTTATACATCCCATCCCCCGTCAGGATGGTATTGCGGAAGGCGGGGTTGCCGGTGCCGACGTAGATGATTCTGGGGTTGGAAGGGGCTACCGCGATCGCGCCGATGTTGTTGTTCTTGAAGTATTTGTCGGAAATGTTTTTCCAGTCGTTGCCGTAATTGCCGCTCTCCCAGACTCCGCCGCCGCCGGCTCCCATGTAGTAATGATTGGGCTCACTGGCCACGCCCGCGACCGTTTCCACGATCCCGCCCCTATACGGACCCAGGCTGCGCCACTGCAGGGCGCCGGTGAAGTCCATCGGAGGCACGGCGGCGGCGAACGCCACCGGGGCCGCCAACATGAGACCGGCGATGAGCCAGAGGGGGTGCAATGCATTCAACCTGATCATGAGCTGACTTCCAGCTTGCCGCGAGCGCTCACCGGGAGGGGTGTAGCAGTTTGTCTAGAATGCGCTCCGACATCGCGCGTGCGTCCGCGTGCGGGTCATTGGTCAGGATAATGACCGTCGCTTGATGCGACGGGATGCGCACGAAGGCCGCACGCTCACCGTCTCTCGTTGCGTATGCCGCTACGCGTTGCACACCATTGAACGTGTCGACCACCCAGCCTTTTGAATAGTCGGCTTTGGGCCAGGTTGACGGATACTCGAGGCCGAGCTCCAAGCGATAGAGCTCATCGACGTCCGATAGAATCTGGTCACCAGGAGGGACCTTGCTTTGATGCAGACCTACTGGCCTCGAGAGCCGGGCAACGCACTTTTCAAGGCGAGATGAATAGAACGCCGGCCGCTTCTCACCAGTGTCGGTGGGAGTTTTCGCCGGAACCTGGGCGCAAAGGGACGTGAATACCTTTTTGATGTCTCCGATAGGGAACTGGGGCGAGGTGGTTCTTGGCATGTATCGATCCTGCGGAGGAATGCCGAACGCGCGATCAACAAAAACATTGCCGCCTTGCGCAACGAGGACCGTCGCGCCTCCCAGAGCAGGCGCGTCGTATTTCTGGAACAAGGACTCGATAAACTGAGCCGTCACGGGAGACCGGTCGGCGGCGCGGCTGACAACATGTCGGGTGTATAGGTTGTATGTGTCACCCGGGTAGAGCGTCAGGTACGGCACATCCGGATCGGTCAGGCCACCTCTGTTGTAGACAAACGCCTTGCCACTCCCAATGATGCGCCCTTCATCGCCGTGGACGACCCACGCAGTTCCTTCGTCCGCGGATATGCCGAGTACCTTCGGGTACCTGGCTGTTAAGGATGTCAGATCAGGGAGACGCTCACGCGCCACGACGTGCATGTCGGTTGCGGTATTGCGCAGATAGCCAAAGCCTTTCTCGAATCCGGGGTAGTCCAAGATGTAGTTGTCGTTGCTGGGAGCGCCACGAACCAGAAAATCTCCCAGGACAGCCATGCCGGCTGAGGAGCCGCCAATGACCCCGCCACGTTCGAGGACATCCTGAAACGCACGCTCCGCCTTGGTGCCCGCATAAGCTTCGATCGCACGGAACTGGCGGCCGCCGTCAAACCAGATGCCCTTGGCCTGCTTGATGAGGGCGACGAAGGAGTCGCTATCGGCGACGTCGCGGCTTTGGGTAAAGAGTACCTGGACGTTGCGGGCCCCGTTTTTCTGAAATCCCTCCCCGATCCTCTTAGGCACGACATTCGTGGTCTCGGCAATGGTGTTGTTGGGCACCTCGAGGATGAGCGCATCCGGGCCGCCGGCCGCCTCAATGAACTCCTTATAGATCGGCGGCCCCATGGCCCCACCACCAACTGCGATGACGGTCCCGTTCGGCGGGCCCACCTTAACCGGCCCGGTGCCGAGGGGCTCGGCTACGAACGGCGTGGGAACCGCGTCCGGTCCTGGCTCGGAGGCAAGGAGGGCGGGAGTCGTGAGAGCGAAGGCAATCGACACTACAGCGAGAGTCGTGTTTTTGCGCATGGTGCTTGTTCCTGAAGACCGCTCGCCTAAAACGACATCCCGATCCGGCCATAGAGAAAGCGGCCTGGTATGCGATATCCCATTTCACCCTCAAAGTTCGGCGGCGCGCCGGCTGTGTAGGAAAGCGGGAACTGCTGGTTGAACACGTTTTGAACCCCGAGCGTGATGTTTGCGTGGAGCGGCACGATGTTGTAGGTGAAGGCGGCGTCGTTATAGAGGGTTCTGTTGAGCTCGTGCTGCCCCACGCTGCCGGTGGGCGGATAGACCGTGTCGGGCTGTGTACACTCATTCAAATGGATGGTCAGGGCGGAGCAGTTTTCAAAAACCTTGCCGATGTAAGTGATATTCCACACGGCGGAAAAATCCGCTTTCCTCCAGCTGAGACTCATCGTGCCCCGGATCCTGGGGATCTCGTTCGCCACATAGCCGAGCTCCTGGACCGACACGAAGCCGCTCGCGCTAGTAGCGGAGGGCAGGTCCTCGACGAAGGACCGCACGAAAGTCCAGTTGGTTGCGACACCGAACTGCCCGAGGAATGTGGGCCCGATGGAATAGTTGGCGTTGAAGTCCACGCCGCTGGTGTGCTCTCCTCCAATGTTCTGCTCGATATTCTCAACCAGTGAGATCGCACCACCGGTGAGGGTGATGAGACCGCAGTTTTGCGGGCTGCCGCGATCATAACACTGGTTGAGAATGTACTGACCGGGCACGGTCCCGATCTCGTTGGTGAGGTCGATCTGATAGTAGTCCGCGCCAAAACTGAGGTCATCGATCCATTGCGGACTGTAGGTGAATCCAACGCTGCGGGAAGTCGCCTTTTCCGGCGTGAGCAACGGATTGCCGCCGACCTGGGTCTGGATGCGCGTCGAGCCTTGACTATGCACGACGCCTCCGCAACCCACCGGCAGTGGCGTGCCGGCGACCCAACCGCCATTTTGCGTCGATGGCGCGCAAGGATCCTCCAGGATGTTGTAGCTCGCTCCGCCGGAGTTGTACAAGTCGGAGATACTGGGCGCGCGGAATCCTTGCGCCCAGCTCGCCCGGATCACCAGGTCCGCGACCGGTTGCCACCGCAGTTGGACGCGCCCGGTGCGCGTCGAGGTGCCATTCTTGAGCCCGGCGTCGAGACTACCCGGGACGCCGCCCTGCCAGCGGAACTGGGACCACCGGTTCGCCAGGTCGATGCTGAGCGATTTGGCGAAGGGCAGGTCTTTGAACACCGGGATGTTCAGCTCGAGGTACTCCGCATAAGTCCAGGTCCGTCCGGAGGTCGGCTGGATGCAGCGCAGTGTCGTGAGGCATTCCCGCAGCGGGTTGCCGGGATTCTGCGCTCCTTGCTGCTGCAAGGACTCCGCGCCGGCGGCAACAGCCAAGGGTCCTGCCGGTAAGTTGACGAGTCGTCCGGTAATGTCCGCGGTGAAGTCGCGCATGGTCTGGGAGGTGATGAAGTTGTTGACGGCCTGATTCCAACCGACCATGTCCGGAGTGATCGCGGTCTGGCCGGTCACACCGTTGAAACCGCCGAAGGGATTCACGGGGACACATCCGGGAATGAGAATGGGATAATACTTGCCGTTGATCTGCTGCCAGGTTCCGGTACTACCGGGCGCGGACTGCCCCGGACCATTGCACTGCAGGCCTCCCGGCGAGTCCAGCTGCTGCGAAAGTCTCTCTATGTTGGTAAATCCGGTATCCTGTGCCGTGTCGTAGCTGCGGCCATAGTTGTAGCCGGCCTCCCAATTCCACTTGTTGCCGAACGCATCGAAGGACCCGTTCAAGCCCATGCGCAGGGTGGTAGTAGTGATGTGATCGCGTGAAATGCGATCGTACGCCCCCGGTATCTGCTCGTTGAATTGGGTCAGCAGATAGTTAGGAGTGCACGAGGCCACCGCCACGCCACCCAGCGTCTTACCGTTTGGGCAGTACTGGGCGGGATTTCCGACCAGGTCCGCACCGAAGGGATTGTAGGGATTGTTCGCGCCAACGCCGTAGCCGGCGCCGTTGACCTGGTACCCTCCGCCGGAGCCGGCGGGCCAGGACGAGCCGATCTGGCCTTCGGAATCCTCGATGTTGTATGCGGCGGTCGTGGTGAAGGTGATGTGTTGGGCGAGCTGATAGTGCGCGCTGAGGTAGACGGACTCATTCTGGTCCGGCTTGGTGAGCATGAGCTGACTCGGGTAATACGCCGTGTTGAACATTTCATTGGCGAAGTTACCCAACGTCGGATTGAAGTTCGGGCCCGTGCCGACCTGCAGCGTACAGGTGCCCGCCTTGGTGCAGGCGGCGCCGCCGATCGCCTGGTTCGCGAGCGCTGGACTCTGGATGGTCAGGGTCGCCGGGTCGAAGCCGGGCAGGTAGGTGGACTGCGTAAAGGGTCCGGGGCGGCTTTCGTAGCGGTTTTGCGCAAAGACCGCGGCATTGCGCTGGTACTCGGCGCTGACCATGATTCCGGAGTGCTCATCGCTCTTGCCGATCGTGAAGTCGTACTCGTTGGTTCTGCCGTCCAGACCCGTGCCGGGATTGTCAAAGGCGCCCCCGTAGGCGTGCGCTTCAGCGCCGTCGAAATCGGTTTTCATGATGATGTTCACCACACCGGCGATGGCATCGGAGCCGTAAATCGCGGAGGCTCCGTCCTGGAGAACATCGATGTGCTGGATCATGGAGGCGGGTATCGCATTCAGGTTCACGATGCCGTCCAATTGGGGGGTCCATCGTTTGCCGTTGACCAGCACCAAGGTGCGGCTCGCGCCCAGGTTGCGTAAGTTGATTTCGGTTGCGTTGCCGTTGCTGCTGTCGGACTGGGCTTGCGATGTCAAAGAGGCGCCAGCTTGCGGAATGTTCTGCAACACCGCGGAGACGCTCGTATACCCCGACTGCAGAATCTGTTCGGCCGAAATGCTCTGGACGGGCTGCGCGGCGCCGGCGCTCGATTGCAGGATGTGAGTTCCGGTAACGACGACTGTAGACAGCTCTTCGACGGCGGATGCCTGATTCGAGCCGCCGTTCTTTGCGGCAGTCTGGGCGAATGCAACCGGGGCCACCGCGGCGGCGCAGGTCACCAATCCGTAATGAACAGCACGAGAGACTTTATTCACGGCTGAAGCTCCTCTCCTGAGACTCGACTCCCGCGCGGCCGGGTGACGTGTCGCCTACCCTGCCTCCCACCCCATTGATTTGTAATCACCGCGGAAGTCCATTCAGAATTACACAGCCCGCTGGCACAGGCTCAGTCGAGGTTGGAATGAGACGATTCCGAATTGGAAACCACCGCGTATCCGTGGCGGTCTACTATGAATGCACGGCCAATAGCTGCCGCCGCGCGATCCCGAGCACGTTGAACGCTGATGACGATGTTGGAAGCTGACAGAATGCAACGCGAGGCCCACGCGCAACCTGCTCCCGCGCGCGGTGGATTGGTTCGTGCCGTCGGGGTCGTGGTGGTGGCGTTGTCCGCTGTCGCTCAGGAATATGGCAGCGGTATCAACTTCGTGATGCCGCGCAGCCTCGAGAGCTATCCTGATGCGCAAGGGCTGGTGCCGTTGGCGATGCTTGTCGCCGGCCTCCTCCTGATTCCGCAAGTTGTGCTTTTCGCGCGCTACTCGGCAGTGATGCCCTGCGCGGGAGCCACGTGCATCTGGCTTACGCGTGGCCTCGGACCGTACGCTGGGTTTGCAATAACGTTCCTGTGCTTCGTGGGGATTTGCGGCGCCATTGGCTTTCTGGCTTACGCGACGGGCACGTTTCTCGAGGATGCCGCGCATGCAAGCGGTCTTGCGACCCAATGGTTCACCACACGCGCGGGACACTTGGTAACGGGTCTGGCGGCAATCTGGCTGCTCACGGCATTGCACGTGAGCGGCGTCAAGAACTATGGCTATCTGATCTATGTGGCCGGTGTGCTCGTGTTGGTCGCGGCGGCGATTGTTATCGTGGCGGGCTTCGCGGGCGATCCTGCGAGCGCTGTTGCTAAAATCAGCGCTATGGCCGGGATCCATGCCGCGCCCCGACTCTCACAGCCGTCGCTTACGGCCTTTGTCTCGGTGACCGGATTGTTCATGTTCGCTTATGGCGGCCTGGATGCCTCGACCTCGCTTGCCGGCGAAGTGGCCGACGCGCAGCGGAACATGCCCCGCGGTATTGTCGCTGGGTGGGCAATAGCGCTCGTGCTCTATACGCTTGTCTCTTATGCGTTGTTTCACGCGGTGCCCTGGTGGACTGCGTTGCCGATCGTCGAGTCCGGCCACGCAAACCTGCTCACTACGCCGGCTCTGGTGGGCATGCTTACACCGCGCGCGATCGATGTGTTCCTGAATCTGCTGGTGGCGCTTGTAGTCGTCAAAACCATAGCTCCGCAGCTACTGGATGCCAGCCGCATTCTCTTTGCTTGCGCTCAGGACGGATTCGTTCCGAAGCAGCTGGCTGCTACGAATGCGGCCCATGCGCCTGCGGCAGCGATAGTCCTCTGCGCTGTCATGGGCAGTGTGTTTCTGGTCGATGCGGTATTTGGAGGCTGGCAGATCGGTGTCGCATTGCGCGCGACCAGCATTGCGCTGTTGTTCGGGGGGCTTGGACTGGCGACCGTGCTGCTCGCGTGGTGTCCGAGCTGGCGACGGACGCGCGGGTTCGCGCAGCAATGCACGCGCGGCGCATTTGTGAAGGCAATGGCCGTGTGCGCGCTTTTGATCGGGGTAATCCTCGCCGTATCCGTGGCCGACGAGCGCGGCACGAGTTGGTATCTGCAGCCCTGGTTTCAACTCGCCGTTGCGGTTCTTCTTTCGGTTGCGCTCGCCCTTGGAGCGCACAGACGCACGCTAATGCAAGGCGGTGATTTTTTTGCGCGTTTCCGGACCCCACCGCCACAATAGCCTTGAGAGCAGTATCTGGAGCACGACATGAAGCTATTTGATTTGCCGCGACGAACCTATACCGAAAGCGCTACCGCGTTGGAGCCCTTACCGCGTCTGAGCAAGGCCCTCGGAGGCGCGGACATCTGGATCAAGCGTGATGATCAACTTGGACTCGCCGGCGGCGGCAACAAAACACGCAAGCTCGAATACGTCATGGCTGCCGCGCTCAATGAGGGCGCCAAAGCGGTCATGACTGTGGGCGCGGTACAATCCAACCATTGCCGTCTGACGCTCGGCGCCGCAAAACGTGAAGGACTGGCGTGTTATCTGGTGATCGAGGAGCGGGTAAAGGGCAGTTACTCGCCGCATGCAGGCGGCAACAACATGCTGTTTCACCTCCTCGGCGTGAAAAGAGTCTTCGTTTCACCTTTCGGAGCGGACATCAAGGCATCGATCACCCAAGCGCGCGAAACGGTCCGCCGGGAAACAGGGATCGATCCTTATTTCATCCCTGGTGGCGCCTCGACCGCGCTCGGAGCATCGGGCTACGCGGCCGCCGTGCTGGAGCTGCTTGGACAATGCGGAAAGCAGCATCTTTCCTTTGATCACATCGTAGTCGCAAGCGGCAGTGGTGGGACGCATGGTGGGTTGCTCGCCGGCAAAGCGCTATTCGGTTTCCCCGGGACCATACTGGGAGTGAGCACGCGCCACCCGGCTGCGGCACAGAAGACGCATATTGAATTGCTCGCGCGCGAGACACTCACCTTTCTGGAAAGCAAGGCAACGATCCCCGCGGAATGGGTGAACGTCGCCGATGATTGGGTGGGGCCGGGGTATTCGATCCCCGATGAACGCACCCTTGAAGCGATCCGTCTCTTCGCCGATCAGGAAGGTGTCCTTCTCGATCCGGTCTATACAGGCAAAACCGCGGCAGGGCTGATTGGCATGATTCGGCGCGGAGACCTCCCTAAGGGCGGAAAAGTGCTGTTCTGGCACACCGGGGGCTGGCCCGCATTGTTCGCTTACGGTGAGCACTTTCAAGCCCACGGCGGGCGTGCATGAGGGAATCTCTCACAAAGGTTCGGCGCGCCGGCGTGCTCGGGGGCATGGGTCCGGAGGCGACGCTCGTTTTCCTGGAGAAGTTTTACGCTCTCACGCGTGGCCGCCTCGAGCAGGCGCGCCCAGCCTTGCTGGTGAACATCGATCCTCAGGTACCGGATCGAAACGAGGCCTGGCGCGGACTCGGCATCAGTCCGGTGGCCTCACTCGCGCAAATGGGGCTGAGCCTCAAGCGAGCGGGTGCTGATTTTTGTGTCATGGCCTGTGTCACCGCACATGGTTACGTGGGGTCATTCGAAACGGACGTCGGCATTCCGCTCATCAGGATGCCGGATGTGGTCGCTGAGGCCTTGCAGACCGCGGCAACTGACGGCAGCCCGGTCGGCCTTCTCGCGACCACGACCACACTCGAAATGAAACTGTTCCAGAAAGCCTTCGCGGCTCGGAACACCCCGCTGATCCTGCCCGACAAGAACGGGCAGGAAGCACTGATGCATGCCATCTACGCCATCAAGAAGGGAGAAGATGCCCGCTCGAGCGTCCTCGCCGTGGCGAAGTCTCTCGTAGCACGTGGCGCCCGCAGGTTGCTCCTCGGCTGCACGGATCTGAGCGTCCTCAGCCCCGCGACCCTCGAGGACTGCACAGTCGTAGACGCCCTCGACCTGCTCGCGGAGCGCACTCTTGCCGAGATCGAGAAAGTCGCAGGACCGGATAGTTGAGCCGCCGCCACCCCGGGGGCTAAGATTAAGGATGTCTGGTTCCGGCGCGAGGAAGTGCCCGGGACCCGCGACACTCCTATGAACCTCAGATGGCTGGAAGATTTTCTTGCTGTATGTGAGACGCGTAGTTTCACTGAGGCTGCACACAGCCGCTTTTTGACGCAATCCGCGCTCAGCAAGCATATGCAGGCGCTGGAGATCTGGTTGGGGGCTGGGACGCTGCTCGACCGATCCACGAATCCGGTGGGTATCACGAGCGCGGGGCTGGCATTCAAGGAAACAGCATCGCAAGTCGTGACACTGCTGAATGCCGCGCGTCGAGCGGCTTCGAACAACAATATCGTCAGTAGAAATATCTACGTCTCATCGACTCATTCGCTGTCCGCGACCGTCGTGCCGGCGCTGTCAAAAATCATACGCGAAGCGCTATCCGACCAGCCGGTGTGTTTGCATGTCGCAGCAAACAACTTCAGGGAGGCATTGTCGCGCTATGAACGCGCTGAATGCGATTATTTCCTGTGCTATGACAGTCCGGTGCAGGGCGTTGCGCTCGATCATGACAAGCACTCCAAGCTGACACTGGGCACCGATTATCTGGTTCCGGTCAGCGTACCTGCCAGGCAGGGCGGCAAACCGTACTACGCGATCACGCCGGCCTGCGTTGGCCCGTTGCCTTATCTGGGATATTCGGAAGAGTCGCACCTCGGCCGGGTGTTGGCCAACCACCCGGCGTTCGCGCCTATGGCCAACAAACTGGTGGCACACGCAAGGAGCGCCTACTCGGAAACCTTGCGAGCCGGCGCCTTGAACGGCCTGGGTATCGCCTGGCTCCCCTATAGTTTGATCAAACGCAACCTGGAAGACGGCGCCCTTAGCCTAGCCAGCGATGATGTCTCTCATTACATCCCACTAACCATCGATGTCTACCGCCAAAAAAGCACATCTCGCGACGAAGTGCTGCAGTGCTGGGAAATCTGGCAAAACCACCTCCGCGGCCTGAACGATCTGACCCTCGCGCCCCCTGGAATTGCTTAGCGACACCGCGCCCGAGGTCCTGGCGACCGCAAGAGCCCTCTCTCAAGAAGTACAGACACGGTCTCTCACGCACGCCGCTCTTGGCGAGTCCGCGTGAAACGGACCACAAACTGCTGCCGATCCCTAACCGAAGAAGAATAGCGTGCGACATCAAGCGCGCACCCTGCCGTTGCCGTCCAGGAAGGGATGTATCCATAGCAAGCTGTGATGCGAATCTCCCGGCCGGTAAACCGGGATGTTACGACTAACATACCAGCCGGTAGCCGATTACGGAATTCGCGATGAAGCCAACAGACGTAGCTGGACGTTGCCGGCCGGTCAGTCGGATCGGCGCGCAGATCAATCGCTTCCTGTAAATGGATATGCGCCAGCGCCTCGTGCTGCAGATCGCGCTTTGGTTTGAGGCATGGGCTCCCGCCAAAATAATTCCATAATGGAATATTGTTGCGTATAGGCAATTTTGTTGTCTATACTAGCTCGAAGAAAAGGGGGCGACGGTGCGACTCTCGGTCGGATTTGGGGGCCAGTTTTGCGGATTTGATTCGCAAGGGCGCCATGCGCGACGAAGCTCGGCTCAACTCGCCTCCTCCCCGCTCCCCAGAACACCAAACCCACGGCGACGCACCTCCAAACAGGCCACGCAGGACGTTTTCCTATTGGTCAGGTCACGCCAAGCCTCGCGCCTGGAGCTAAGTGCGCTTTCGTTGCTGCCTGTTAAGCACAGCCGCACATCGACAACAGAGGATGGTATGCAGTCAATCACCTTGATGGGTACATACAGGATTGCCGGTTGCACGTTCGCCGGCATCGCTGCGTTACTGAGCGCCACGGCGGCGGTCGCGGCCGATACCTCAATTGAATCGGCGCCGCTGCAGGAAGTTGTCGTAACGGCGCAGAAACGGTCCGAGAACATCCAGAACGTCCCCGCAACGGTGAGCGTGGTGGGCAGCCAGCAGCTGGAAGACTTTCATGTCAATCAGCTGACGGACATCGGCGCCTATGTCGCCGGCCTGCAAATCGACTCCGGCGGCACGCCTGGACAAACCACCATTAGCATGCGAGGCATCGCGCCGCTCAGCAGCGGCTCGACAGTGAGCACCTACGTCGATGAAACACCGATCGGCTCCTCGTCATATCATCAGCGCACCCAGTTCTATGCGCTTGACATCCTCCCGTACGACCTCCAGCGGATTGAGGTTCTCGAGGGACCGCAGGGCACTCTCTACGGCGCGAACTCCCTCGGTGGGCTGCTGAAGTACGTCTTGACCAAGCCCAACCTGGATCGAACGGAAATTCGCCTCGGCGGCGAGCTGTCGGGGGTTGATGGCGCCGGCAATGTCGGTGGTGGCGCGCGCGCAATGATCAATACTCCGGTCGTGGACGGCAAACTCGGCATCATTGCCAGCTATGCGTACCAACGTACGCCCGGCTACATCGACAACAGCCTAACCGGCGAGAAAGACCAGAATGGGGCGCGCCAGCAAAGTGGCCGACTCGCGCTCAGGTGGGAACCGACCACGGCAGTCAGCGTGCACCTGGGAGCGCTATTGCAGAAAATCACTGCGAACGGCAACGCGTCCGTTGCGCTCGACCCCGTGACACTCGAGTCGCTGCGTGGCGGCCTGTTCGACAACAATCCCGTGGCCAACACCTTCAACAGCAAGCTCGAATACTACAGTGGCGCGGTGAATTGGGATCTCGGATGGGCATCCTTTGTCTCCGCGACGAGCTACTCCGACCAGCAGACCGTGAGCGTCCAGGACGCGACCCTGACCTACCAGCCGATCTATGCCACCCTGGGCTTCCCCGCGAGCCTGTCGGCTTTCGACCTCAATCTCGAGAACAAGAAATATACCCAGGAGTTCCGGCTCGCATCACCCTCCAATCAGAAGCTGGAATGGCTGGCCGGGACCTTCTACGACCACGAAACCAGCGCCAACCATCAAGTGGAGACGGCCCAGTTGCTCAATGGCGCCTCTATCCCGGACCTTGACCCCTCATTCGTCGGCGCCTTGCCGATCACCTACGTGGAATACGCCGCCTTTGGCGATCTGACTTATCACTTCACCAACCGTTTCGACATTGCCGGCGGCGTTCGTTACGCACACAACTCTCAGCACTTCCATGAAGTGTGCGACGTGGGCTGCGGGGCCCCGCTCATCATTCCGGGACAATCATCGGAAGGAGTGTGGACCTACAGCGTCAGTCCGCGGCTGCATCTGACAGACCGCACAATGACTTATGTCCGCGTGGCCTCGGGTTATCAGCCCGTCGGGCCGAACACCGATCTCCCCGGCGTACCGCCCTCAGTAAAATCCGACACCCTGGTCAACTACGAAATCGGTATCAAATCCTCGCTCTGGGAGCGCCGCTTGACCCTGAATGCCTCTGTGTACGACTTGCAGTGGAAAGACATCCAGGTTGTGGGCTCAACACCGGGCGGCTTCACCTATACGACCAACGGCGGCACAGCCCGCAGCCGGGGCATTCAGATCGATGCTTCAATCAATCCCTTCGACCACTTCCAGTTACTGGCTACTGTCGACTACACGGACTCCAAACTCACCGAGGACATCCCCTCGGTCGGCGGGCTTTCGGGAGATCCTCTGCCCTACGTCCCCACTTGGAGCGGCTCGCTGCGGGCAGACTACGGCTGGGCAGTCATTTCCTCATGGAACGCGCATGTGGGTAGTGGTTTGCGCCTCGTAGGCAACCGATTCAGCTCAGGCCCGTTCCGTCTGGTTCAGTACGAAACTCCGGCCTACACCGCGCTTGACCTGAACGCGAGCCTCTCGAACGACCGCTGGACCGTCGGCCTGTTCGCCAAAAACCTCGCCAACAAGAGAGCCTACTTGACCGATACCTACATTCCGAACGGCCTGACGGCCGCCGCCGCGCAGGTTGAAGGCATGATCCTACAACCACGCACGGTGGGCATCTCCCTCGATTTCAAGATGTAGAGCAAAGCGACAGCCATTCCTTCCCCGCGGCCTTTCGACCAGGTCCCGCAGTTTCGCTGATTTGCGCGCTGCACGCAGCACGTGACTCGCAACGGCTCAGCACTCGTCACAGCCCCTTCCTTGCCGCAAACAATCTTCTGCTTGACGGGGAACCCCCTTTGCTCCTTGAAAGTTCCCTGAAAGATTGCCGCAAATCGATCGATCGAGGCTATCGATGAGGAATGCCGTGTGAGCCACCCCGCCCAGCCTACGTTTGCGGAAAGCAACATCACACGAAGCGATGGCTTGCGCCGATTCAAACAGATAGTGCCCTGGGCTCTCATGGTCGGCGCCATTGCGCTCATGGCGGGCCTGATTGACGTCCATGCCGCGATAGCTGCTCTATCTCATCTCACGCTCAGCTCTATCGTGCTGGCTACCCTGATGTACCTGCTTGACCGGTTCAGCATGTCCTTTAAATGGAATATCCTGGTTCGCTCCCGTGGGTACTGGTTGTCGCAGTGGGACGCGTTCCGCCTCTACCTGGCGTCGGGTTTCGTAGGCTATGTGATTCCCGCCTCGCTCGGGTGCGATGTCTTTCGCGCAGCTCGACTCGCGATTACCGGACGATCCGTCAGCAGGGTCTCGGCGACGATCGTGTTGGAGCGGGTGCTGGGATTATTGGCGATCCTCACACTGTCCTGCACAGGGCTGCTCTGCCTCGTTCTGGGAGGCAGGCCCGAGCTGACACCTGTTCTAGGCGCAGTATTCTCGGCTTTGCTACTCGGATCAGTGCTGACCGGCATTTCAATGAGCGATCGCCTATATCGCTTTCTGACGCAGCGGGTCACGCGTATCAGCGGCAATCGCCTCGTCAAGGTATTGCACTCGCTTCACGATGAGTATGTCACTCTGAGCAAGGGCGTGCGCCCCCTGACCTGGTTCTTTTTCCTGTCGATCGTTAACCAACTCATCCGCACCCTCATGTTTGTCCCGGTGCTCGTCTCGCTGGGCGTCCTCCCGAACTTGCTGGCGCTCTTCGCCCTTGTACCGCTGAGCAAAGCATTCGCCCAATTCACTCCCGTACCGGCCGGGATCGGCGTTGCCGAGGGCACACAGGTCGCGGCGCTCACTCTCGCTCACGTCCCGCCTTCCCAGGCCCTCACAGTCGCGCTCGTACTGCGCGCGATCGAACTGGCCACATTGCTGCCCTGCGGAATTGCATATGCCATGGACGCCTGGCAGCTGCGAAAAACCACATAAGAAGCGCAAGGGCCGATGGGATTCGATCGCGGCGAGCACCGTGGACCTCAGGGGCTGGGCGAATCCTGAACAACGATGAACCAATCATTGCCGCGCACGCCGCCGTGCGCGCGGCCCTTCGGGTCGCATGGATTCCGTGATTGCACGCGCGATTGCCGCCGCGGTATCGAAGCTGATGGCCAGCTCCGCGTCTATCGAGGTGATTCCATACTCCGCGGCGATACGTGAGATGGATGGCGTCACTGGTGTGCGGGCCGTTCGACCGCGCTCCTCTAACCGCAACGTAAGGCTACTGTCCGCGGTTTGCACCTTGATCGCATGATCGGTGCCCGTTCGCATCCGCCGCCGCAGGCCCTCGAGCCCTTCCTCCAGGACAGAATCCAGAGATACGCCTAGAGTAGGTTTTCCACGTAACAGCAGTAACTACGCTGTTACGAATGATCGATAAGAGTACGCAGGCTCATCGCGAGCTGTTCCGGGGTCGACTGCGACGACAGTTGCCTGGCGAGCCGCCCGTCCGGGTCCATGACATAGAGCTGTGTACTGTGATCCACGGCATACCAACCATCCGCCCCGGCAGACTGTTTGCGCGAATAGGCTCTGAATGCCTGTTTGGCGGCCTCGATCTGTTGCTCGGTGCCGGTGCCACCGACGAACTTCGGCCCCAGATTCAGCAGGTAGGCGGCCAGCTTTTCCGGTGTGTCGCGCTCGGGATCGACGGTGATGAACAGGACGCGAACGCTCCGGGCCCTCCCTTGCAGCTTTTGCAGGGTCTGGTGGAGCAGGAAGAGCGTGGTCGGACAGAAATCCGGGCAACTCGTGTACCCGAAGAACACAATCAGCCATTCACCCCGAAACGTCTGGTCGGTGATGGTGTGGCCCTGTTGGTCGAGGAGTGAGAACGTGCGGTGCGCGGACGCCTCCCGCGTCTGTTCGATCCCGCGCTCCTCGTGCCAGACAGCAAGTGCGCCGATCAGGGTCGCAAGCAGCGCAATCGCCAGCCATGCTGTTGGCCTCATCGCGCCGTCACCCGCGAGGCGCGCGCCATGTGAATCAACGTTTCGAGCCGCTCGGCCGTCACACCGCCCAGAGCGAGTTGCTCGTTCAGTGCAAAAGCCGGCACAGCAGAGACATGCAGGTCCTCCGCAAACATCCGCGCCTGTTCGAAGTAGTGCCGACTCTCGGCACTCTGCGCCTCCCGTTCGATCTGCTCGACATCGAAGCCGAGATCGCGGGCCGCGGCCAGGATGTTGTCCTGGCTGAGCTGTTGCGCAGGATTCATCAAGCGCCGATGCAGCTCGGGGAAGCGGTCCGGATTCTGCCTGTATGCAGCCCACGCCACTCGCGCGACGTACTCCGACATCGCACCGCCGATGGGCAGCAGTAGCACGGCGACTCGCACATCGGTACTACCCTTTAACGCTTCACTCACCGCGGCCGCGCTTTTTCGGCACGGATCGCACGTATAATCGGTGAACTCCAACAGCACCAGTGGCGCTTCCGCAGGGCCGATCGTGGGAGTGAAAGCGACGTGCGTCAACGCCTGCCATTTACCTCGGATCAGGGCGGCACGCTCGGCGCCTTGCGCAGCCAACATCCGGGTCTTCAACACTGCCTCGGCGGCCTCGAGTACTTCGGGGTGATCCGCCAGGAATTGCGGTTTATCGAGCAATATCGAGCGCAGCCGCTCCGGAGCGATGTCGGAGTGCCACCACAGCATTCCGAGGACCGCGGCCGAGAGCGCTGCTCCTAGACAGAAGGAGATGACATGCTTGACATCCATACGCTCAGGTTACAGCAATGGTCATGCCAACAGCCGGATAGCGCGGAATTTCAAGTGCTTGAGCGCATCATCATGGGGCGCGGCGCGGGAGAGGTTGTTCACGTACGTAACACACCCACCTCTGGTGTGTGCAAGAATTGAACAGTCGGACGTCGCCCCCGGCTCAGGCTTTCATCTTCTTGTATAGAGTACCGCGCGAGATTCCGAGCGATTTCGCGGCAGTCGATACATTACCCCCGTGCTTCGCGAGCGCCTGTTGTATTGCCTCGAATTGCACATCTTCCAGCGTACAGCCAGCGCCGTCCGGCGATGCAGGAGCCTCCTCCTTGGCGGCGAAACCTGCGGCACGAACCTCCGGCGCAAGATCCGCAATATCGATGGGCGCGTCGGCACCGCGTAGCGCTAAAAGCGCACGAATGGATTGCTCCAACTGCCGGATGTTGCCCGGCCAACTGTATCGGGCGAGGCACTCGATGGACTCATCCGTGACCAGGGCGCCAGTCTCCAATGATCCGCCATGCTCACACTCCTGACCCCAGCGTCGAAACAGTCCGCCGATGATCGCGCGCACGTCTGCACGTTCACGCAACGCCGGCACGCGCAAACTGTATCCGTGCAGGCGGTAGAAGAGATCCTCGCGAAATGCGCCCTTCGAAACCAAATCCTGCAGATTTCGATGCGTGGCGCATACAACCAGCAGATCTAGGGCAATCTCTTTAGTATCGCCGACGCGGGTCACGGTGCGCTCCTGCAGAACCCGCAGCAACCGGCTTTGCAATTGCAGGGACATGTCCCCTATCTCATCGAGGAACAGCAGGCCCTGGTTGGCCTGCTCGAGCTTCCCGCAGCTCCCGCCCTTGCGCGCACCGGTGAATGCACCGTCCGCATATCCGAACAACTCAGCCTCGATCAATGTCTCCGGGATCGCAGCGCAGTTCAAAGCGACGAAGGGCCCCTCCGGGCGGACGGCGCGGTGCATCGCCCTTGCGATCAATTCCTTGCCGGTACCGGTCTCCCCCTGCACCATGATCGGCAAACCCGCGCGTAGCACTTTGACTGACCTCTCGTAGGCCAGCTTGAGAGCCGGGTCCGCGCAGATGAAGTCGGTACCGCCGGCCACAGTATTGGCATGGTGCGGCATCGGATACGGCACGGTGATGCGACTGCGGCCTGCCTCAGTTCTCAGGAAAGACAGGCAGCCAAACTCCCCGTGTACCGGAACCGATCGCCCTCCTACCCGGTGCATGATACTCGCGACTCGGTCCAGGCCGCCCTCAACCACCGCCGCGAACGGCTGCTCGAGCAGGCAGTACGCTTGCGGCAACAGCAGTTGACGAGCGGTGCGGTTCGCACCTTTGATGATTCCGTGCGAGTCCACCGCAACGACCGCTTCGAACGGCGACGCCAGCAGCCGCTCATCGGAGTGAAAGTGCAGCAGCGTGCAGTCGGGTAGCGCGCAGATCATGTTGTTTTCGACACGCCTGGCGGCGAACTCGACCAAATCCTTCGCAAGCGGCAGCGCCCGCACGTCGACACCGCTGATGTCCAGAACCCCCACGATCTGACTGGCTGGATCGAAAATCGGCACGCTGGCGCAGAAGAACTCCTCCAGCTCCAGCAGAAAATGCTCGCTGCGGGACACGACGATGGGGCGCTGCTCCTCCAGCACGCAGCCGGGCGCAGTGGTGCCCAACTCGGCTTCGAGCACCCGGCGACCCGGATACATCAGTACCCGCAGCTCTTTAGGAGCCGATGATCGGTCACCGACGCAGTGGACGATCTCCCCCTGCGTATTGATGCAGAGGGTGAGCCAGCGACCCGAGTCAAGGCTGCGGTACAACCTGAGCATCTCATCGCTGGCGTGCGCAATCAGCGCAGCATTCTCATCGACGACCCTCTTGGTCAGCGCTTTGGAGACGCAGTGGCCGAACAGCGCGTGATCCTGGCGGCTTAGGCCGTGTCCAAGTGAGCGCTTCCATGACTCGTCCAAGCCAGTCGGATAGTGGACTAGCGAGACTGCGCCGTCACCGCTGCGGGAACTTGTAATAGGAGTCATGGATGGCAACCTCCCAAGGCGCTACTCAGCCAAAAACTCTTCCGCCAGCTGCAAGATCAAGGCGCGCTTTTCGCGGTGAGGGACGTGTCCGCAATCGGGAATGATCTGCACTTCGGTGGGACCGCCCGACAACTCGCGGATCATCCGTGGAAACCGGAGTGAGCCGAACTCATCGCGGTCTCCATGAATAGCCAGTATCGGACAGCGCACCTTGGGAAGCTCCGGCGCCAAACTCCACTGGGCCATTGCTTCTGAAAGCCACACATCGAGCCAGGCCGACAGAACCCAATTGGCCTTTTCGCCGTGATACCTGGTGAGCCTGCGAAGTTTCCCGGGGTCTTGATAGTCCACTTTCGCGCGTAGGAGGGCCTGCCGCGTTCGATCTTCAACGAAGGCCTGAGCCGATTCTGAAATCACCGACTCGCACCGCTCTGCCAGGTGCGCCGCGCACACGATGGCAATCTCGCCTCCTATGCTGTGGCCAAACAGAGAACATTGCTCAATTCCCAGCGCGTCCAAGACAGCGGGTAGATGGACTTCCCCCTCCTCATTCACGACCCGCGAGGACGGCAGGTCGGTACGTCGTGTAGACCGGCCAAACCCCAGGCGATCGTAGGCGATGATCGTGCGACCGGTTCGCTCGCACAGCAGGCGAGGAAATTCCTTCCAAATATCCACACAGCCGAGCGATTCGTGCAGCAAGACCACCGGGCAACTCTCTTTCGAGGCTGCCCCGCTCCACTGCTTGACATAGATGCGTCCACCCGGGACATCGATCAGTTGCTCCGTCGGCTCGACTTCACGCGTCATTTTTACCGCGCAGTTGCGCTGTCAATAGATCGACACAGCCAATGCTATGCCAGGTGGACCCAATCGATGCAGATCAGTGAATTACGGGTTGCCATGGCGGTGATTTCAGTGGGAGGTCGATATCAGGTGTTCACCGATCGAACAGTGCGACCGTACATTGTGTAGACACTGAACAGTCGGTCAGGCTCCCGATTCTACGAACACCCAGCTGTGCTTGGCGGGAAGCCGTCCAGAGACCGAAAGAGTATCGCTCTTCCAGCGAATCGCGCCCTTAGCCAACGTGCCGCCCGGTGCAATGGTGCCGATCGCTTTCCCATCGAGACTCACGCTGTAGTGCCGGTTCGGATCGAGCCGAATGACGCTGAAGCTCGTTTGGGGCGCCTTGATCGGGCCGGGCTGCAGCGTCACGATGAGTGCCTTCTTGCTCGCATCCCACCAGGCCTGGCTCACATTGGTGGTCGCGGAGTCGATGCCAGTGATCTCGGGAGTATTGCGCTCGGCGTCGGTCCAGGGCTGTTGATACAGCTTGCGGAAGCCGTCGCCCTTGTCCAGGCGGCCGAGCGTGAGGAGGACGTTGCCCGTCCAACCCGTCAGGCCGTGAGTGTTGCCTTGTGCATCGACGGAATAGTCATCGCTGCGAGGATAGAAATACTCACCGTTTTCCCACACCGGGCCGTAGTTACGCTCGGCATAGTCGAGCATCTTGTTGACGCCCTCCCGATCGCCGACCTCGGCCGCATAGGCGAGAAAGAATCCCCAATAAAGGGATTTGAATGCCGGTGGCGCCAGATCGGCAGGGGCGGCGTTGTACGCTTTGATCAGCAGCTGCCAGCGATCCGAGTACCGCGTAGGATCCACTTGGCTTCGCGCCCAGTCTCCGGATAGGTAGTACTTCAGTGCTTCGTTTCGATCGATACCGTCCGGGCCGTAGTACGCAGCTTTGACGAACGCGGAATCCCAAGCGTTGTTGAATAGTCCCGACCACGGCCCGGAGTAAGCGGAAGAATACGGAAAGACCGCAGGGACTACCGCGACAACCTTCGTGCGGTCGTCCAGTTTCGTTTGGATTTCCATCCCGACAGTGAAGGTCGCCGGGTTGAGTCCGCCATTGCGGATCCAGGCCTCCTTGACCTTGGGCACGACATCCGCATAGTGCGTACCGTGGAGATGATCGTAGAGGATAAAGACTGCGTTGGAGGCACCGTTGCAGGCCCAGTAGTACAGTCCGGGCTCACAAGCCGTGCCCAGATAGTTCGAGTCCACCACTTCCTGGTGCAGGTTCTTGACGATGTCATCCAGCGTGTAGCGGAATGTGATCCTGCCGTTGCTGAATGCGTAATACCTCTGCTTGAACGTGAACGCGCCGGGTTGCTGATAGCGAGCATCGCCATAGAGCATCTCGTAGAGAGTGCCGGACATGGCGAGATAACCTTTGTACATGTTGTTATCTTTGCCTACCGGGTCGAACCAGCCGGGCTGGAAGCCCTGCTGTTGGCGGCCAAACGAGCCGCCCCGACTGGACATCGCGCCCCACCGCTCCCAGATGTCCACATGCGTCAGCTTCTTGATGTAGTTCTGGATCGCCTTCTTGTACCACTCGCGATAGGCCGGGGTCTGTTGCTGTTGTGCCATCGCCAGCGCCATGATTGCGAAAGAGCTATGGAACTGCAGATGGTGTTCGGTCGCCTCCCATTCCCCATTGCCGCCGAAGCCCGCCCAATCTCCCGGCAGGTTGTTGCTGAGCTTGATCAAATGACGGATCTGCCCGAGCTCCTTGTCGCTCAGCGTGGGATAGTCCTTTGGGTTCGCCGTCTGAGCTAGCGCGGTCGAACCCAAGCACAATCCTACGGCCAGTGCGGCAAGACTTCTTAGCAGGTTTCCGGTTACAGTCGATGTCATGGAGACTCTCCAGTCACAAGAGGCATTCGAGAATCAAAGTGGCGTGGTCGTTTTGGTAATAGGGCCCACGCTGTCTCCACTTCGCATCTCCACAGTCGTACTTGATCGTGACTCTCTTGCCCGTCAATCCCGAGCCCGGCTCGATGTCCTTCCCGGCAGTCAGGTTGTAGCCAATCGGGATCTCGCACTCACCTCGACCATTGCAGTCCTTCGCGGCCTCCGCGGAGCAGTCGTAGGCGTTGCCGGGATCGCGGGTCGAGCTCACTGTGCAGGAGGCAATTTTGATTCCGCCGGGAGCCGCAGCGCTGTTATCCGCTCGGGCCGGCGCGCCCGGCATTTGCGAGCCTGCCAACAACATGGCAAGCGCCGCCAACTTGCAACCGCCATAGGAGGACTTGATCTTCGACATCGTCACCTCTGCATCGACCGATTGGACGATTGGCGGCGACTGTAGGAGCACGCAGGCTCCGGGCCTATGCCTGGTCCGCAATCTTCATAGTCAGAGGCGCACTATGTAGTCCGGCACCGCGGCCGTGAGCGACATAATCCGGCATTGAGCCGTTGACGGCCCATGGGGGGGCGATACGGTGGACTAATCCACCGGTAGACGTTAATTTGGCAACAGACACCCTATTGAGATGATTGGGGGGAGCATGCTCAACCAGTCGCCCGAGCTGGCCGCACCCGGCAGCTATCTGGCCGATCTGGAGCGAAGCGGGCTTCGCGTTCAACAATGGAGGTCGGATGCGACGGCGCTACCGCTCAGACCGGATCGCAGTACCGAGGCCTTACGCTATACATCCTGGTCCGACGGCGATCTGGGAATTTTCGTCACCGATACCCTGAGCCCGGTTGCGGTGGACGGCGAGGCGATTACCGATTTCCTCGCCATTGGGATCTCGTATGTCGCGATGGGGTCGGAACCAGGCGATATCAACCTGCCTGCCTGCCACGGCATCCTGATTCAGTACCACCGCAAAGGCTCATGTGTTCGTGTCAGGACGCCGAGGGTTGCGCTGAAAGCGGTCACCCTTTGCGTGAGCGCGGACGCGCTGCGCGATTGGGTAGGCCCCATTCTGCCTGACACCTTGCAATCTGCGCTCAACGGCGAGGAAGTGCTTGTCCGCTTGCCCGTGCAGATCGAACGCGAAGGAGACCATCTGTTCGAAACGCCGCTGAACCTACCTTATGCGCCGCTCTTTTATCGGACCAAGTCGAGCATGCTCTTCTGGCTCGTGCTCGATTACCTGCGGCGCTGGGACGAGGAAACGTGCGATGACAAAGTGGTCAGTGATCGAGTTCGGCGCAGGCTCGAGCTGGTGCGCCGCAGCCTCGACGAAGCTCCGCAGCAGCGCCTGAGCGTCGAGGAAATGGCACGTCGCGCGGGGCTCAACCGCACAAGCTTACGAGCGCTATTCAAGCAGGTCTACGGTATGAAGCTCTCTGAATATCGGACGGCCGAATTGATGCAGCGGGCTGAAAAGATGCTGCACAAGGAGCATCGCTCGGTCACCGAAACGGCTTATGCGCTCGGTTACTCCGGTGCTTCGAGCTTCACCGTTGCCTACAAGCGACATTTCGGACATCCACCTGGCCATCTGAGCATGGCCAAGGGTGATTCTCACTGTGCGGATTACCGCCCCGATCGACACAACGGATCGGCGCCGGACGGCTGATACGCAGCACCTCTAACCGCCAGGTCGTGCTCGGACGATTGCTGAAGCAAGTGACTGTTATGCAACGGCGAGCCGCGCGCGATCTCATCTGGTAGGCACTCCGCCTCGATGCTTGCGTTTCTGACAAACGGGATTGCGGATCGCTCAATTCGCCTCAACACAAGCTTGCATACCATCGGAGGTCGTCCAACCCGATACGAATAACGCTCAGGGGGCATTAGATGATCAATTCGCATAGCCGGGCCATCAAGAGATCCGCTCTGGCTCTCACCTCGGTCCTGGCGGGACCCTTCGCCCATGCTGAGTCGCCTTCATCCGACAACGAGCTGAATGCAACGGCGTCCGATCAATCTGTGCTGGAGGAGATCGTAGTCACCGCTCAGAAGCGCACGGAGCGCCTCCTGGATGTGCCCGCCGCGGTCACCGCACTCAAAACCGACGATCTGCTGAGCAAAGGCGCGCTGCGCTTCGAAGACTATCAAGCCTATGTTCCGGGCCTGTCGACCACGCCGGGCGCACCGGGGTTCAACCAGATCACGCTGCGCGGGGTGACCACGGGCACCAACCAGCTTTCGGCAACCGTCGCCACCTATTTGGATGAGACTCCCACTCTGTCCAGCAACTCGATCGCCTTCGGCAGCAAGTTGACCCCGGATCCGGATCTTCTCGATGTCGCGCGCATCGAGGTGCTGCGCGGCCCCCAAGGCACACTCTACGGAGCCAACGCGCTCGGCGGAGTGATTCGCTACATTCTCGTCGAGCCCGAGCTCGATGAGTTCCACAGTCGCGTGCAGACCGGCATCTCTTCCGTCGCTCACGGCGAACTCGGCTATGTAGCTCGCGGCGCCGTTGGCGTGCCACTCATTGCGGGTGTGTTGGGCATGCGTGCGAGCGGCTTCTATACGCGCGACGGCGGCTACGTGGACAATGTCACTACTGGCGCGACCAACGTCAACCGGTCGACCAGCTCCGGTGGACGCCTCGCTTTTCGGTGGAAGCCCAACGCGGATTTCTCCGCTACACTTTCGAGTTTATATCAGCGCCGCAACAACAATGGCAATGCGACAGAGACGACGGTCAGCATGTCCAACCTGTCTCCCGCCCACGGCGAATACACCCAGGCGCTGCCGGCGGGAGAATACCTCCGCACCCGCTATCAGCTGCATTCGCTGACCCTCAACGCAGATCTCGGATTTGCAACTCTGGTTTCGGCCACCGGCTATGGGCAGCAGGAGACATCGCTGCAAAACGACTTGACGTATGCCCTCCAGCCCTTTTTCGCGCTGCCGGCTGTAGCCTCGCGCGTCCCGACGGACTTGAAGAAGCTCACGCAGGAATTGCGCCTGGTCTCGGCGAGCGGCGGAATGTTTGAATATATTGCAGGAGCCTACTACACGCACGAACGCTCCACCGCCACGAACCTCGTCCAGGGATACGGCGCGCCGAACGTGCCCGCTCCACCTCCCCTGGACACCATCGTCGACTCGGTAATCGACAGCAGCTACCGGGAAACCGCGCTGTTCGCCAATACCACCGTCCATCTCACCGATCAGCTCAGCGTGCAGGCCGGCGGACGTTGGAGCCGCAATGAGCAGGATTTCCGCGAGAACGCCGGTGGGGTGTTCTACGGTCCCCTGCCCATCCCTACTTTGACCAACAACTCATCCGAGACGGCCTGGACGTACGCCGTCTCGCCGCAATTCAAGTTGACCCCCGATTTCAACCTCTACGCGCGCATCGCCAAGGGGTTCCGGCCCGGCGGTGCCAACCTGTTGCCTCCTGCTTCATTGGGGACCACCGCTGCGTCCTACAAGTCGGATACGTTGATCAACTACGAGCTGGGTTTGAAAGCCGCCGCCTTCGATCGCCGCCTGAACCTGTCGCTCGCGGCATTCCAGATCGACTGGAAAGATATCCAAACGACGAGCTTCGTCGGGCCATTTTTCGTGCTGACCAACGGAGGCAAGGCAAGGAGTCGAGGCTTTGAGACAGAGGCACGCTGGAGTGCCCGCGGCCTGAGCGTCGGTGGCAACCTCAGTTACACCCACGCTGAAACACTCGACGCGATTGCGCAGGCAGGCGCCCAGGCAGGCGATGAGCTGCCATACGCACCGAAGTGGGCCGGAGCACTCACCCTGGATTATGAATTTCCCGTCAGTGCGCGCATGAGCGCAGCGATCGGTGGCGACCTGCGCTACACCGGTTCGCGCCAAGCCTATTATTCGCTCGCCACCGCGAACAATCCCGGCAATCTCAAGCTCGACGACGATCTGTTCCTGGACTTACACACGACTCTACGCCGCGGGCCTTATGAGCTCAGTCTGTATGTGCAAAATGTCACAGACAAGCATGCGATTCTGGCAGTGGAGACCGACACCGCCAATCCGCTCACCGGCGCCGGCACCCGCGCCGTCATTGCGCGGCCTCGTACCGTAGGTCTCACGATCGGTGTTGATTTCTAGCGCCGCGCGTGCGGACGACGCCGGCGTGATGCACGCCGGCGGGCGATTGCCTCAATACTTCGATGTGGATTCAATGGGCAAAAAAGGCTCGTCGAAGCCGAAAGCTTCAGGTCCGCAGACCTCCAGCCCACGCGCACTGCGCAAGATCGGTGGGGCGCTCGCACCGATGACCTTCACACGCTGACCGTACTTCAAATTCTCGGTCGTGATCGGCTCAGCCGTCTCCCGATCCAAAATTGCGATCAGGTCGGGCACGATGGCTACCGTGCGGCCGTCTCGCTGGGCCCGCAAATACTCATTGCGGAAGGTGATGGTGAGTCGCTCCCCAGTGAGCTCTTCAAGTACAACGTGGCCAATGGCCCAGCCGTGCAGCGTCTCACGCCTGATATCGACGACCTTGCCCTCGAAGAGCAGCTTGCAGTGCCGGTAATACTCGCTCGCGCGCAGGTAGCCGAAAAGCGCATCGAAGGGATCCCGCTGCGCTTCTCTGGCGACACTGATCGAGCGACCGATGCCCAGCGCCAGGCTCAATGTATCGCGAATGGTGCAGGCCCTCACGACGCCGCCGCTCATCGGGCACACCGCCACCATCGCCGCCCCGCCCATCGACACAACCACGGGCCGCGCGAGCTTTTCCAGGCGACTGTTGTCGCTCGACTCGATAATCAGCGTGTCGCCGTGCTCATCGCTCAGCACCAGAGGAGAGAGCCGCTGACCGGCGATGTTCAAACTCGTCATCTGCATCTCAGGGAAAGCCCGGCCCATACTGTCGGCATTCACCACGGGCAGACGCAGATAGGCTGCCATCGCGACCGGATACAGCGCATTCAACCCACCGATCTCGGGGCTGATCAGCGCAGTCACCTTGCGGCCAAGCCGCGCTTCGAGCGCTCGCAGAGCGCGCTCACCTTCGGTAAGGCCAACTAGTTTCTCTACCGCAACTGTCGGGGCGCCTATGCCGCCGACCATCACGACCAGGGCATCGTCTTCGAGATCGTCGACGCTGATCACCCGCGCCGGTCCGCTGCGTGCAAGCGCCTGCTCGAGCAGCAGCCGCCCGATGTACGGATCACCGCCGCCGCCGGTACCCAGCACTGCTGCTCCGCGCGCGAAATCACGGCAGTGAGCGAGCTCGATCTGCATCAGGGGGCCTCGCCGATCGCGAGATCGCCGACCGCTTTGACGCGGACCCGAACCGCACCGCCGGGTAAATACTGTAGCGGCAGCTCCTCCACATCGGCGATGTGGATTGTGTCCGGTTGAGCGCCGGCTGCCCGCGCCCGCTCACTCGCCGCCACTTTTGCCTGCGCCAGCGACGTCTCGCGGCCGCTGCGCTCATAGCAATAGACCTGATCGATTTCACCGCTCACCTGCGCAATAGCCGCGCCGATTGCGTTCGCCACCCCCGCCTGTTCGGGTACGATCACTTCCGAAGCGCCGCGTATGTCTGGGTGCGCCAGGATGCTGCCTCCGCCCACGAGCACCACCGGCACGCCTTGGGCTGAGGCCTTCATGCGATCAATCGCCTCTTCGATCGTGGTGCGCATCACCTCGAGCACACTTCTGATGAGTGCAGGGCCGATGTCGGATACCGCGGCCACATTGCCCATGCGCGCCTTGCCGGCGGCAACGGCGATGTCGCTGGCCGTGAGCGTATCCCCACCAAATACCCGTGCCTCTTTGAGCAGTCGAAATCCCACCGAGTCGGGCCCCACCGTCACCTGGTCCGCCTCTTGGCGCACCCGACTACCGCCGCCGAGTCCAACCGACAGCACATCCGGCATACGAAAGTTGGTGCGCACACCCCCCACGTCGACCGCCACGGCGCTCTCACGCGGAAAGCCTCCTGTGAGCACGCCCACATCGGTGGTCGTGCCGCCGATGTCCACGACGATGCAATCTTTCAGTCCGCTGAGAAAGCCGCCGCCGCGAATGCTGTTGGTGGGGCCGGAGGCGAATGTCAGCACCGGGTAGCGCATTGCCTGCTCGGGTGACATCAAGGTGCCATCGTTCTGACTCACGTAGAAGGGGCAACGAATGCCAAGCGCAGCCAAAGCGTCGCCGAACGAGCGCACCACTTCGACCGCCATCTCCGCCAACGCGGCATTCATGATCGCCGCGTTCTCACGCTCGAGCAGTCCAATGCGTCCGATTTCGCTCGAGAGCGTGATCTTCATCTGCGGGACCATCTGGCGAACGATGTCGGCGGCGAGCCGCTCCTGCTTATCGTTGACTGGCGCGAAGACTGACGAGATCGCTACGGCCCCCAGCCCGGCGGCGCGAATGCCCTCGGCCAGGCGCCGAAGCTCTACCGGATCGATTTGCGCAATTTCGCTGCCGTCATAGTTATATCCGCCCCGTGCCACGACGGCATAGCCCGACACGGCCCGATGCAGCCGTTCGGGCCAGTCTACAAACGGCGGAAGGCTCACCGTTGCGGGTGCGGCCAAACGGATGACGCCCACGCGGGCGAGCGATCGGGCCTGCACGAAGGCATTCGTGAAATGCGTGGTACCGATCATCACGGCCCCGATGCGCTCCGGCGGCAATTGCGCCTGACGCAGCACTTCCGCCAGCGCCCCACGGATGCCAGAGCCCACATCGGCCGTCGTCGCTATCTTATGAACCGCGAGCACCTCGCGCCCACGCATCAACACAGCGTCCGTATTGGTGCCGCCCACGTCCACGCCTATGCGCAATGCGGAGGCCGGTTTGTTCCTGGTGGACATGACGCTATAGGTTGGATCCAACCAAACCGCTGTCCCTATGCAGGCATGCGAGCAGGGTCACTGCCCCACAGGTGAGAAAACTCGCGAGCATGCCGAGCATCAGCATGGGATCGTGTTGGAAATAGCCGTGCAGCGTGCCCACGAGCTGCATCGCATTGAAGCCGGCGAAAGTGAGGAGCGAAACGCCGCGGGCGCTGCGCTCGCGGCGGATTCGCAGGGCTTGCGGAACAAATACCAACGCGTTCATCACCAGCCCCGCACCGAACAGCCAGGCGATTACCTGTTTCATTGCATTCTCTATTTCGGGCTTTCGCCTACTCGAGGTGAGCAAGCTCGATGTTACGCAAGCCGACGGTGCCGCGAATCCGGCGATCCGCAATCTCGATTGTCAAAAACGCAAGCGCAGCAGTGCAGGCAACAGACTTATTTCATTTTGAGTACGGCTTTGACGACCTTGCCGTGCTCGGAGGCCTCCACCGCCCGCTGGATGTCGCTGAACGGGAAAGGCGTGATCAGCTTGTCGAACGGGAAACGCCCCTGGAGGTGTAGCTCGATCAGGCGGGGAATGAACTCCTGTGGAACGCTATCGCCTTCGATGATGCCACGCACCGCACGGCCGAACAGGATGCTGTTCATATCCAACTTCATCTCGGTGCCGAGCCGAGATACGCCCATCACACCACAGGTTCCAGTCAGGGTCAGGGACTCGACGGCCTGGCGCACGACAGCCGGCAATCCAGTGCATTCGAGTGAATACATCACACCACCCTGCGTCAGGGACTGGATCTTCTGAACTGGATTTTCCGCTTTAGGATCGACGACATGCGTGGCCCCGAGCTCCTGCGCGAGCTCGCGACGGGAAGCGACCGGATCGATGGCAACTATCACAGCGCAACCGCACAGTCGAGCGGCCATCACCGCGCTCAAACCGACGGTGCCCGCGCCGAACACGGCAAGGCTCGAACCTGCCTTCGGCTGCAGAGAGTTGATCACCGCCCCAGCGCCCGTTTGAACCCCGCACCCCAAGGGGCCGAGCAACCACAATGGTGCATCCTGGCGCACCTTCACCGTGTTGCGCTCTGAGGCCAGCGCATACGTCCCGAAGGAGCTCTGTGCAAAGAAATGGCCGTGCACGAGCTCGTCATCCACGGACCATGCGCTGCTGCCGTCGGTGCGCGTTCCGAGAAAGTTGTGTTGGTACAATTGATGGCAATAGGCAGGTTTACCGGCGATACAGCTCGGACACTCCTGGCAACTGCTGAAGGACAGCACTACGTGGTCGCCCGGCTTTACGCGTGTCACTGCCGAACCTACTGTCTCGACTACACCCGAGCCCTCATGTCCGAACACGCAGGGCAACGGCACGGGAAAGAACCGGTCGCGGCAGACGAGATCGGTGTGACAGACGCCGACGCCAGCGATCTTCACGACCACCTCATCGGACTTCGGGCTACCCAGTTGCAACGATTCGATAGCGAATTCCCCGCCTTCTTTTCGAACGACCGCTGCTTCTATCTTCATGGCGACTCCGGTTTATTATGGCTTCGAGTGCTCAAATCCGCGACGTGGCCAACATCCGGCGTAGAATCTTTCCGGTGCTGGTCTTGGGCAGATCGTTCAGAAAATCGACCGCGCGCGGCACCTTGTACGATGCGAGGTGCGCACGGCAGTGCTCGATGATGTCGCTGCCGTCGCACGAGACGCCTGCTTTCGGGACCACGAAAGCTTTCGGCACCTGCCCTTTCAGCGCATCGGGCATGGCAGCGACCGCCACCATCGCCACCGCGGGATGCTGCGCGATGATGCGCTCCAGCTCCGCCGGATAGATGTTGTATCCACCGCTGATGATAACCTCCTTGGCCCGATCCACCACGTAAAAGTAGCCCTCGTCATCCCTACTGACCAGATCGCCCGTATGCATCCACCCGTCCGGCTCGATGGCGCTGTGTGTCGCCGCTTCATTGTTGAAGTAACCCTGCATGACGAGCGGTCCCCGCATCATCAGTTCGCCCACCTCGCCACGAGGCAGCTCGGTGTCAGGGTCGTCCATCGCTACGACCTTCGCTTCACTCAGTGGCAGGGCCACGCCGATTGAGCCGAGCCGGCGTGGGCCGTTGTAGGGGTGAGTCGTCCCCAATCCGCCCAGCTCTGTCATTCCCCACAGCTCGATCAAGCGGCACCCGAAGCGTCTTTCGACCTCTTGCATCTTCGTGACAGGCATCGTTTGCCCCCCAACCGTGCACAAACGCAACGACGACAAGTCATAGCTATCGAGGCTCGGGAGGTTGAGCATCCTCATGAACATCGTGGGCACGCCCTCGAAGACCGTGGCACGGTAATTCTGGATGGTCTGGAGCACGTTGGCTTCGTCGAACCGCGGTAGGAGCACCAGGGTCATTCCGCACAGCACTGCAGAGTTCATGACAACATTGCCGTACACATGCGTACACGGCAGTGCACAGACCACGATGTCGCTGCTCGTTCTCCCGTGCATCAGCGCAGTCATTGCCGTATTCATCAAAATGGTGGAATGCCGCAGCACCGCACCTTTGGGATGGCCAGTCGTACCGGATGTGTAGCCGATCGTCGAAGGGCTGCTGCCATCGCTCCACAAAGAAGGTGGTTCGACGTTCGGACCCTTAGTGTCTGTCGCCAGTAACGCGTCTAAACTTCGGTCCGAGGGCCGATCTGCAGCCGGTGTGTCGGTGATGACGAGAGCCGTGATTCGATTGCCGAGTCCAACGGCTTTGGCGTGCGCCGCGATAATCGCCTTGGCCCCGCAGTCATGGACGATGAAGACGATCTCTTCTGCCGTGAGCTGAATATTGCACGGATTGACGATCGCCCCGAGCTTGAGGATGCCATAGTAGGCCACCATCCAACGCCAGCCGTTCTCCAGCCATAGCGTTACGCGATCGCCGGGCTGAATGCCGAGCTCGCGCAGTTGCCGCGCAAATTGGGTGGAGAGTCGATCGAGCTCTTCGAACGTCAGCGTACGATCTACTGCGATGACCAGCGGCTTGCTGCCGAAGCGTTGGGCCGCCGTTTTGAGCATTTGTCCAATGGTGGACTCCACGAGAACCCGCCCCCTGCGCTCACACCGCCCTTTCCGCAGCGCCTGTCAAGGAGACCTTGTTCAGTGTGATCGTCTGCCAGTTGGTGTATTCCATCAGGCCATGTAGGGAATTCTCGCAGCCGAGGCCGGACTCCTTGTGTCCGCCGAAGGCCTGGTGGGGTGAATACTGGTGCACCTCGTTGAGCCATACCGTACCGGCCTGGAGCCGGGCGCCGATTCGCTGCACGGCTGTCAGGTCGCGTCCCCACACCGTAGCTCCCAAGCCGTATCGTGTATCGTTCGCGCGTCGCACGACCTCATCCTCGTCCTTCCATTTGAGGACCGGCAATATGGGACCAAACGGCTCTTCCGCCACAACGCGGGAATCCTCGGGCGGATTGTCGACCAGTGTGACCGGAATGAACCATCCTTTCGCGTTGCGATCCACTGAGCCGCCGAGAGCGAAGCGGTAGCCGCTCTTGGCACAGTCGTCGATGTATTCGATCACTTTCCGGTACTGCGGCTCGTTCTGGATCGGGCCCAGCTGCGTGTCCGACTCCGCGCCATCGCCAACTTTTATGGTGCGCGCGAAAGCTACGAGCTCGCTCAGCACCTTGTCATAGACTCTCTCGTGCACGTACAGGCGCTTGGTTGAGTTACAGAACTGCGCGTTGTTCTGGAAGGCCGCCCAGAACAGTTGCGGCGCGATAGCCCTGGCATCGACATCCGCCAGTACGATTGCCGGATCATTGCCACCGAGCTCCAAGGTGATCCGTTTCAGATTATCAGCCGCCGAGCGCATTACGTGCTTGCCCGTCTCGGTGTGGCCGGTGAAAGGGATCTTGTCGATGCCGGGGTGCGCGGTCATCCACTTACCTAACGAATCGCCACCTGAAACCACATTGAATACACCTGGAGGGAGAATCTTCCGACACAGCTCTGCGAACTTCAGGGTCACCAGAGGTGTGTACGGCGAGGGCTTCACTACAATGCAGTTGCCGGTCAGCAGCGCCGGCCCAATCTTCCAGATCGCAAGCAGCAACGGGAAATTCCACGGTGTGATGGCCCCTACCACACCGAGCGGGGTGAATCGCGTAATGACGCGCCGCTGCGGCGTTTCTTCGACGACCTCATCTTCGAGCGACTGTTTGGCCATCTCGCGCAGCCAGATCGCTGACCCGCCGATTTCCCACTGAGCCCCCGCGCGGGGTTTGCCTTGCTCGCGCGTGAGCAGTTGCATGAATGCTCCCGCGTGCTGCTCAATCGCTTCAGCCATGGCGATCAGCTTTTTCTGTCGCCCCGCCAAAGGGGTCGCGCTCCATGCCGGGAATGCGTTGCGTGCGGCCTTGACCGCCGCATCGAGCTGCTCCTTGGAGGCATCCGGTATCTTGGCGAACACAGCGCGGTCGGCCGGGTTGAACACATCAACTGTGTTTGGCGCGGTCTTTGCCTCGCCGTTGATGGTCATCGTGTAATTGCTGTTGAAATCCACCATACCCTCTGTGTACGCCTCTTGCGCAGCGATCTGGAATAGTCGCAAAGCAAGAGGTATGCCAGTTCGGATTTCGGTGTATAGGGCGTGCCAATGCGCCCGTTTACTTCAACCCCTGTTCACGGATTGCGCAGTTCCGGTAAGGCTGTTCAGGATGTGAACACTCAGCACGAGGGCGACTCCTCCGTTGTCACGGCACCTGCCCGACCTTTTGGTCCCTCGCGGCAACCTGAGCGTCGACTTCGTTCAGAAACTTCAACAGCAGCGAGTTGAATTTCTCCGGATTCTCGAGCATGAGCAAATGATCCACGGCTTCGATGCGGTAATAGCGTGTATTGGGCCACAGACGCTGCGCCTCCCGCGCCTCCTCATCGAATAGCGGATCCGACTTATCGGCGACCACGAACATAGTGGGCTGGGAGATCCGACTCATGTCCGGAAAGTCACGCCGGTTCCAGGGTCCGATATTGGTCGCCCCCGTGAAATCCGACCGCTGCGGATCCCTGAACACACGCAGACTATATTGATCGGTCATGCGGTCCATGATTTCCCGAACGCCTGGTGTTTCATACGCTATGTGAGTAAACACATCCGCACCCGACTTTGCGCTCTCGCGCCTCGCCAGTGCTTCCGCCGGAGTCAGGCGTCGCTCGTTACGGCGCTGTTCGATACCCGCTTTAAAAAACGGCGTCAGCTCGGTAAGCGGAACAGTGGCTTCGGCAAACGTAATGCTGCGTACTTTTTCCGGATGCAGCCGCAGGAATTGCAGCATCACAACACCGCCGCGCGAGTGCGCGACGAAGTGCGCATCGTTGATGCCGAGATACTGCAGAAGCGCATTGAGATCTTCAGCATGCGCCACGGTTGAATAGCCCTCTTCGGGAGCATCCGACTGCCCGTGACCGCGGCGGTCATAGCTCACGAAGAGACGTTCTGCGCTGATGGCACTCATCTGCCGGGTCCACAGTTCGTGGGAGCAACTTTCGCCGTGCACGAACACAACGGGGACCCCTGATCCTTCTATTCGAAACGCGATCCGTACGCCATTCACCTGAGCGTACCGCAATTCGGCCATATCACCGGCCGTGCCGCGCTGGTCCTCGAGAGGCTGATTCGCAAGGCTTACGGTAGCGACCCCGCAAAGAAGCCACGTGCATAACTGAAAGATGGCTCTCATGATTGGGTTGCCTCCGGAACTGCCGCGATGGCTTCAATCTCGATGAGGAACTCGGGCAATGCCAGCGACTGGACGCCGATGAATGTATTCGGAGGCGGCACGGAGCCTGCGAAAAAGGTGGCCATCTCGCCGAGGACGACCCCTAACTTATCTGGGGTGTGATTGACGACATAGGTACGTAGACGCACGATGTCCTGCGGCTGACAGCGCGTGCACTCCAGCACGGCCTTCAAATTGGCGAGCACCTGACGAACCTGAGCCGCCAGATCGCCCTCGCCCACGAGTTTGCCGTCCGCGTCCCAAGAAACCTGCCCAGCCAGGTGCACTGTGGCGCCACCCCGCTGCAAGGTCGCATGCGAAAACCCGTAAGCCACACTGTTGTAAAGACCCTTTGGATTGATGCGTTCGATGCTCATATTTCAGTCCACCAGTTCTAGTTGATGACCCCAGGGATCCTGTACATAAAGGTTCTTCTTCCCGGCAAGCGGTCCGTCATGCATCTCAATCGTCTCGAGGACCGAGCACCCCTTCTTCCTCAGATACGCCGCCGCGCCTTCAACATTCTCCACGAGGATAGCGAGGTGATGCCCGCCCACATCACAGTTTCTTGGCAGGGTCCGGCGCCGCTCGCCGGGCTTATCGTACTGGACCAACTGCAACTTGAGATTCCCCACCAAACGAAGCATCACTAGTGTGAGGCGCGCGCCCGCCACGCCGACATGAGTCTGCATCCAGTCACGGCCTTGGGCATCCACGGGAATGTCGGCGGCATCTACCGGACCCATGCGGTACAACTCGCGCGCCCCGAACACATCCTTGTAGAAGCGCGCTACCGCCTCCAAATCCGCTACCGTCCAGGACACATGATCCGCGGCGATGAACTTTGGTGTATCCGGATGCATATTCCGCCTCGATTGCGCTAAAGCATTGACAGAAAGACCACGAAGATCGCTGCCGGTACGAGGTAACGCGTCACGCCCCACCACAGGCGAAATCTGACACCGTTACCCAAACACAGCTCCTGACAGGCAACCGCCCGAGGTAAAGACCAGCCGGCAATCAGAACCACCATGAGCCCGCCCAGGGGCATCAGCAGATTCGATGTGAGGTAGTCGAGTAGCTCGAAAGCGGTACGCTTCGAGCCGATGCCCAGCCATTCCAGTGGGTGCACATCGCTCCAACGATTGAACGAGAGCACCGTTGGAATGCCGAGCAACCAGATGGCCGCCCCCGTAAGCCACGCCAGCCGCGCCCTGGATATCCGGAAAGAGTGCTCGGCCACGGCCACGAGTGTTTCCAAAATCACTATGGTCGCCGTAACAGCCGCGAAGGACAGCAACAGAAACAGGAGGGTTCCGAAGGCGTGTCCGAACGGCATTCGCCCGAATGCCACCGGCAGCGTCACGAAGATCAGCCCTGGACCTTGCGCAGGCTGCAGCCCGTAGCGAAAAACGAGAGGAAAAATGGACAGGCCCGCGATCAGAGCAACCATCGCCTGTGCGAGGGCTACCGTGATCGCAGCCCCGGCAATGGAATACTCGCGCTTCATGTAGGCGCCCATGGTCATCATGACGCCGACCCCGATGCCGAGGGAAAAGAATGCCTGGCCGAACGCCAGCACAACCACGCCTGCCGAGAGCCGGCTCCAATCCACACTCAAGAGGAACCTGGCCGCGGTACCCACGTCGGCGAAGACGATGGAATAGCACAAGAGCAACAGCAGAATCACAAAGCGCAGCGGAGTCAGCACACCGGAGACACGCTCGATTCCCCTGTTGATTCCACCTGACACGGTGCCGGCCGTCGCGGCGATGATGAGCCCGGAACATAGCAGCATGCGCCCCGGATTGGCCAGCATGGCCTCATAGGTCGCTTGCGAGCGCTGCGGGTTGATACCGTCGAATCCGTCCCGAAGACTCAACACGAAGTAGTTGAGCATCCAACCGCAGATGACACAGTAGTAACTGAGAATGAGCACCACGCTCGTCGCCGCCAGCACGCCGAACAGCTTCCAGCGCGGCGAAATCCCGTAGCGGTGAACTAGCGTGCTCATCCCACCAACTACGCTACCGCCACCCGAACGGCCGAGCATCATTTCAGCCATCAGAGCGGGGACCGCGATCAGCACGAGCGCGACAAGGTAAAGCAAGACAAACAGCCCGCCGCCATTGGCCCCGGCGAGATAGCTGAACTTCCACACGTTCGCAATGCCTGCCTCGGCACCGATCGCTATGATCAGAAAGAGCAGACTCGACGACCAACTGCGCGACTGCATGCGTGTCTCAACACGGGCACCGGACTTCAGCATGCAAGGGCACCCTCCGGCGTGCAATGACGGGATCTGCTGTCGTTCGTTGCGCTTACGGCAACAAAGCACAGGCGGCCGTGGCGCGCAATCCAACTGGATGACACCGGGACGCTCGTCCGGTCCTGCCGGAAGCGGTCAATCATCCCATTGCGCTTTGATGAGGGTCGCAATCCGAACTGGCTTCACGGGCCATTGTGCCGTAAAGGGTCCGATCGCCGACTCCGGGCGCGCCAGGATGCGGCCCATCAAGCGGGTTACCGCGTAGTGGCAATAACGGCCTTGGCAAAGGCCCATTCCGACGCGACAACCCAGCTTGGCGGACTTTGCGGTCGTTACGGCGGGGTTTGCCCGAAGAAACTCCAGGAACTCCCCGACTGTGATGTCTTCGCACTTGCACAGTATCGAGTCCGGTGGAGGACACGCTTCCGAATGTAGTGTTGTGGGATCAGATACCCGGCGCAGAACCCGTGCGAATCGCTCGAGCCTGCGCAGGCGCCGGCGGATTCTTGACGCCGCAGAGCTCGCGCGTCCCTCATCGAGGAGGCCTCGGGCGCGAAGCATTCCCAGTGCGGCGAGCCGGCCTTGTTGCAGGGCCATGTCGGCTCCGCCGATACCGGTGACTTCACCAGCGACGAAGATTCCTGCGCGGTCGGTCTGCATCCATTCATCATGACAGATCACCCAACCCCCACCGGCGCCGCACCAGCGGGGCCGGGCTCCCACTTGCCTCGCGAGCTCCGTGGCGGCCAGAAATCCGAGACAGACTCCAAGTCGGTCGCACGGAATCTCCCGAACAACTCTGGAGTCGGGGCCGTCCGGCGAGTTGACTTGCGCAATGGCAACCGCTTCAAGCTGCGCTTTCCCCAAGGCGCGCACCACTGTTTCGCCAAATCTTATGCGCACACCTTTGGAAACGAGTCGAGCCAGAACGCCTGCAAAGTACGTGAGGTTGCCAAAGGGGCCCGCGAGCAGGCCAGGCGAGACACAGGCGCGAAGCAGTTGCGAATGGGTTTGCGGGAAGATCACCTCGACAACGTCGCCCCCGGCGCGAATCACCTGGTCGGCAACGATCAATTGCAGCGGATGGGTGCCAAAGAAGACAAAGCGATGTCCCGGAACGATCTGTCGAGTCTTGATGAATATCTGTATGCCGCCCGCGGCCATGACGCCCGGAAGAGACGCACCGGGGAAGGTCATGGGCATGTCGTAGCAACCCGTGGCGAGCAGCACCAGATCCGCACTGAGGCGCTCTGCCCCATCTGGTGCCTCGAGCAGGACGGAGTAGCGGCCCGAGATCGCACTGGACTCCCTGCCATGATTTTCCACGATCCCCAACGCCGTGGTTCCCAACTTCCATTCAAATCCCTTGTGCCCGGACACGCGAGCAATCAACGCTCTTCCCTTCGAGTAGATCTTTTCCGGCCGCCAGTCGCCTGTGGCTAACTCACGAGGAGGCTGGCGGTAGATCTGCCCTCCGGGTGAGATCTGCTCGTCCACCAGAACAAGCCGCAGCGAATACGGCGCAAGCACATCGGCGGCTGCCAGCGCCGCAGGGCCCGCACCAATGATTGCAACGTCCGCAGTCATTCGAACGCCACTCCCTCTCCAAGAGGCTGGCACCCAAATGCTTGCCCTGTGACGATGACCATGTCCGGCTCGACAGCTGTTACACAAGCGCGCACCCAGCGGCTGCTGTCCGCAGCACCGGACTTGCGCACGTGGACCAGACATTGGAAACACGCGCCCATATTGCAGAATGGCCCCCGTCCCGCCCCTGTCGGCGAACGGTGAAATAGCCCTACCCTGGCGGCAAGAAGCGTTGCCGCTATCGTCTCACCGGGGTAGCCTTGGACCTCCGTGCCATTCACCTCCAGCCTCAGAGGAGCACCTCTATTCACCTGCGGCACCCGCGTTGTCATATCAGCCCGTTCGCATGAACATGTTGATGGTTTCGCAGCGCTCCGGTGAGAACGGCGCCAGACTGATGGAGCTCGAGCCAGTCAGGATCAGCTGACTGATCAGCCGCGCGTAGGTCGGTCCAAAGGTAAAGCCGGAGCCGCCTCCAGCAACAAACAGTCCATGCGAGCCCGGGATCTCTCCGACAACGGGTAAATGATCCGACGTGACCGCGGTCACGCCCGACCAGGTCCGCAGCAGATGCAGGTCACCGATGGAGGGTACGAGTTGCGCTGCCGTGCGCAAATTGGCGATAACGGTGGATGGCGCGGGTGTCCCCGGTTGCCATTGGCGCGCCAGGCCCATCCGTCGCCTGCGCATGCAGACCGGCCAACCGCCGCCAATCAGGATGTTTCCATCGCGCACCTGCTTGAGAGAAAGGCGTCGGCCGACGTGTTGTATGAGGTATCCAATGGAGGCCCCGATGCGCTCAGTGACGTTCATGAGCAACCCCACGGGAAAGACCGGCAGATGGAAGTGCGCCATCTGGGCGATTTCCCCCGCCCACGCTCCACCCGCATTCAACACGGCGGCCGCACGAATCTGTTCACGCCCACTTCCCTGACGCGAAGACCACGTTACTTGCCACTCGCCTCTCTTGAATGCCACACCGTCCACGCGCGCATCGGTCAAGAGCACCGCGCCCGCCTCTGCGCCGCGGCGGGCGAAAGCCGCCGTTACGAGTCGCGGATTGCAATGGCCCTCCTGCGCGCAAAAGGCAGCCGCCAGCACCCGCTTGCTGATGTAGGGCGCGAGTCGCCTGACCTCATCGCCACCCAACAGTTCAGTGGCCAGGCCGTGAAGGCGCTCCACCTTTGCCTTGTGTCGCAGGACCTCCACTTCCTCGAGGGTTTCAGCGACCATCAGCCCGCCGTCCATGACGATTTCAAGATCCTGCTCGAGGAGTCCACCAAGCTCGCGCCACTGCTCGATGGCAAAATGGCTCAGACGAACCAGATACTCGAGGTTGCCGTCCAATTGCTCACCGTGCACGAGGTGGCGATGCTCAATCTGAAAGTGCAGGGACCCGGCGTTTCGACCGGATGCACCTGCGTTCAATTGTCCTGCTTCCAACAGCACGACGCGCGCGCCAGCGCGCGCCAGGTACCAAGCCGACGCGCATCCGATGAGACCGCCTCCAATGACTGCCACATCGTACGTAGGTGCTGTCACAACTTTCCGAGCCTCTGCAACGTCTCGCGCACGATCCGCGTCCCATCCTCGCCCAGCGGCAGCAACGGTCGCCGCGGATATCCGGCGGGCAGTCCGAGCTGATTAAGGGCGGTCTTGAAGATGGACTGAGCCGATCCAAACCGTCCTGTGTAATCCTCTTTAAACCAGGCTCGCATCAGTGTGTCGTTGCGATCGCCCAAATGGAGGGCTCGCGCCATATTCCCCTCCCAAATCGCATTGAAATAGTCCGGCAGCTCGCTTCCCAGGACGGCGCCCGCCCCCATGGTCCCATCGGCTCCGTGATAGCGCACCAAGGTAGCGCCGAGGGTATTCATGGGAATCCCGAAGATGCGCACCTGGTCCTGCAACGCAAAGAATGTCTCCAGAAAGCGCCCCAGGCTCGCAGTCGAATTCTTGATCGCCACCACATTGGAGAGCCGCGCCAGGGACTGCAGCAGAGGCAATGGCATATCGACATTCGTTCCAGGCGGCCAGTTATAGACACAGATAGGCAACTCAACCGAGGCGTTCACCTCGGTATAGAACCCAAGGATCTCCTCGGGCGTGGGCACCATGTAGGGTGGCGGTGTAACGAGGATCCCATCGAATCCGCAGCCATGGGCCGCGCGCGCGTGCGCAACGACCTCCGCAACTGTCATTGCGCTACAACCTGCGATCAACGTCATCTTCCCCGCCAGCTGCGCGCCCGCGGCGCGAAATAGCGTTTGACGCTCTTCAGCACTCAGGCTGAACCATTCCCCTTGCGTGCCCGCCACGATGATGCCGTGCATGCGTTGCCCCAGGAGCCACGCCAGCAGCTTGTTCCAGGAGGCGATGTCCACATTCCCGTCCGCTGCGAACGGTGTTGTAACTGCCGGGATGTAGCCGCGCCAATTGACTGAATTTCGATCCATTTACACGTGCTCCGCAAGCAGGCTTGCTTAACTTGATAAACATATAACGTCATGTGTTGAATTATTGATGCGACTGAGATATAGACTCGAAAGCGATGCCACTTCCGGATACCCGAAGGCACATGAGCAACCAAACCCGACTGCGCTATCTGTTCGAATCCGCCCGGCTCGGCACGATGCGCGCCGCAAGCGATCATCTCAATATCTCCACCTCGTCCATCAGCCGGCAGCTCGCCGCTTTGGAGAAGACGTTGAACATGCAGCTCTTCGAAGGTGGGCGCCGGCATATCCGGCTGACCGAGGCCGGCGAGGCCGCCTGCGCTTACTATCGCCAGACCCAGGCTCAGGAAGAATTGTTTCATTCCAGACTCTCGGAATTGCGTCAACTGCGCAGCGGCAAAATCGATCTGGTCGTTGGCGAAGCATTCATTACCGATAGCTTCAGCCAAACCCTGCAGGACTTCATGCGCGCCTTTCCCGGCATGACCGTGCGGGTGAGAGTGAGCGACAGCAACACCGCTGTTGCGCGCGTCAGCGATGACGAGGCGCACTTCGGTCTGATATTCGACATTCCCAGGGATCCGAAGGTGACCGCGCGTTTGTCGCTGTCGCAACCGCTCAAGGTGATCGTGCATCCCAAGCACGAGCTTGCGAGCCGCAAGATCCTGAGTATCGCGCAGCTCTCGGGCCAACGGATCGGAATGCCGGAAGACTCATTCCGTATCCGCCAGGTCGTGCGCGCCGCCGAACAGGAGGAGAACACCTTTCTGGAGTCGGAGTTGGTCGCCTCCTCGATGACTTTGCTGAAGGACTTCGCAAAGGGCGGCCGCGGGATCACCCTGCTGCCGGAGTTCCTCGTGCACGACGAGCTGGTGGCCGGTCGCCTCAAAGCAATCCCGACCACCAACCCGCTGCTGAATGCTGCGAAGATCAGCCTCATCACACGCTCCGCGCGGCAGCTGCCCATGGGTGCTTTTCGACTCATGCAGCGAATCGAGTCACAGTTGCGTGGCTTGCATTCCTCCACCGATGCGCAACCGCGCTAGTTCCCGGAGTCCTTGTCGACCCTGATCACCATCGCATCCTGTGCCAGCACGACGCTGCCGTTGAAATGCTTCTTGATGGAAGCGATATATTCGCCCCAGATCTGAAACCCGGGTGCCGGCCCGGTATACAGCGCGGCCGTGTCCACCGCGGGTCCGATGCTCGTATAGGGCGGAAGATGGTATGGGACGACCATCTTTACCTTGGCCTCCCCGGCAATCTCCCCAAGGGCGGCGGGCCATGTGTGGCCGGACGCATCGTGCGCTTTCCAGTCCACATTTCCGGAATGAGCCATGTTTCCCTTCTTGATCATGCCCACATCGGGTGCTTGCGTTTCGTGCACGAGCACGTCGGCACCGGAAGCGAACGGCACCATCCCCTGGAAAGGTCCCGTATCGCCGGAGATTACGACGGAGCCATACGAACTATCGACGCGGTAGGCCAGACTGACTTCCCCGCTTTCCGGGGCATAGTGATGCGTACGTAGCGCCGTTACCTTGAATTTCTCCGCCTGCAGAACAACACCCGCATCCGTATCCTTGACCACATAGGGAGACTGCTGCGAGATCTTCCCGGGCATCTCCTGCTTCCAGCCGGAAAGCCTGCTCTGGATGAACCTCATGTCGCTCTCATGGAGCTTGTACGCGCCTTCGGTCATAGACACCGTACCCGCCGGCCCGAATACGTGTACCGGCGCGAGGCGTCCTGAGATCCACGTCGAAACGAGGTAGTACCCGTAGCTTGCGATGTGATCGAAATGGTGGTGGGTGAAAAACAGATAATCGATGTCCGTGGGCTTCAATCCCGCGCGCTCGAGATTCTCCAGAGCCATGCGCCCGAGATCAAACTGCAACACCGTGCCGTCCACAACCACGGCGGCGCTGGCCCCGCCGCGTTCGGCATCCACCAAGGCGGATCCGGAGCCGGTGATGATCAAGTACATTCCATGTGCGTACGGATGTGACAGGGTCATGCCCGGCTGCTGAATGCCCACGGCGGCATCAGCCGTCGGCAGGAACGACAGACTCGATAGCAACAATAAGAGGCCGAGCCCTGAGAACTCGGAGCGGCGCGCGGGAAAGCTCTTGTGCATATATTCCTCCAGTCTCAATTCAGATGGGCACTGACTTCCAACGAGATAGTCCGCGGAGGACTGCGGAAGTAGCCATTCAACGTGCGCGGCGGCGATTGGTAATACACGTCCGTCACCGTCGCGTTGTCGAAGAGATTGCGGACGATGCAGGACGCTCGCCACTTGCCGAAATCCGCTCCCACGTGAACGTTCGCAAGATAGTAGGCGTCCAGCACGTTGAACACCGGAGCGGGTTGACTGGGGAAATTGGTGGTGCGCGCCGACAGGTAGTTGACATCACCGCCGATGAAGGCCCTGACGTTCGCATTGATCGGATAGGAGTATTCCGCGCCGGTGGTGACCTTCCATTTTGCGGTGTACGGGATCGTCTCCCCTGCATTACCGGCCCCTTCAACGTTCTGCTTGAGTACCGCGGTCGTATACGCCGCGCTCGTGTTCAACTCCAGATGACTCAGTGGCCGCCACGCCGCCTCCAGCTCGGCTCCGTACGCATGGGTTCTGCCGGCATTGCCTCTATAGCTATACCTCGTCTCATGCTCCGGCGTGATCGGTGTCGACAGTTCCAGCTGCATGTCGCTCCAATCGATGAAGTACGTCGCGGCGGTCAGATCCAAGCTTCGATCCGCGCTGGTATGCTTGATACCAAGCTCATAGTTGATGAGCCGGTCCGAGTTATATCCGGCAGGGACCTGCACGCCCCCCAGCAGTGCCCCAACCGTGTCATTGGTGCCGCCCGGACGATATCCGGTGGCCATCGTCGCGTAGGTCAGAAGATCGGGGTCGATCTTGTATGATGCATTGAGCTTCCAGGTGTAGGACTGTTCGGTCGCCTTGACCAGGGGATCCAGGCCCGTCCCGGGAGTTCCGAGCACGCCCAGCACGACTCCCGCCTGACTCTCGTTCCAGAAGCGAAATCCGCGCACGCCACCCACGACCGAGAACCGGTCCGTCGCATTCCACGTGAGCTCGGAGAACGCCGCGGCCTCCTTGATGCCGGTGTAGAGTATGTGGTCAAGAAGGTTCGGCCCATACAGTACCCCCGAGGTCGGGTCCACATATCCGTTCTGATTGACCGTCAGAACGGTGCTCGTGTAGTCGCGGTGTTCGCTCTGGCCGAACACGCCGATGAGCAACTGCAAGGGAGATGACCAGTGGGAGGCGAAGCGAGCTTCGCCCATTTTGATCCGCCGGATGCGTGGCTGGTACAGCGTGCTCGCGATTCCGGGTGTGTCCGGGTTGGAGATATGAGCGACCACGGCCAACACCTGGGAGGCCGGGTTCCACAGCTGCGTCTCATGCCGCACATCGGACCCTGTGACCGTGAACGTGCCGGCCTCGGATTCGTGGGTGTAGGTGGCGTTGTAGAAGGTTTCCCGATCGTGTAACCCGGTACGCTCCAGATTCGATTGGTACAGCGGCGGCACCGGATTGTGACGGACGTCCGTTAAATTGTAGTCCTGGAATCCGGTATCCATGGCCTGATGCATGGTCATCAGGTCGAACGTTGAATGATCACTGGGCTTCCAGCGCATTTCGACACGCCCCGACCACGTATCCTCCGAGTTGACACCCTGCTCGTAGCGATTGTCGATATATCCCGGGCGCCACTGCCGAAACACCGCAACGCGGACACCCAACTGGTCCGCGATGAGTGGCGCATTCAGGGTGGCATCCGCGTTCGAGCCCATGCCGTGGGCGTCTGCCTGCTGCGATATCGCGAAGCGTCCATCAGCATCCCACTTGCTCAAGTCCGGCTTGTTCGTGATGTAACGGACCACGCCGGTCATACCGCCGGACCCGAATGTCGTGCCTTGGGGCCCCTTCAACACCTCAATACGCGAGATATCGTACAACCGCGGGTCCAGCTGCAGGCCTACGCCACCTTCCGTGCTGTCTCCGGTGATGTTGATCTCATCCAGATAGACGCCGACCGTACCGGCGCCGTCTGAGTTAATTCCACGCAGGATGATGCGCCTGTCGCCGGGGCCATAATCGATCGTGGTAAGCCCAGCGATCAAGTTCGCAAAGTCGTTGAAGTCGACGGCGCCGCGCTGCTCGAGCGATCTGGCACCGATCGCCTGGATCGTGGTCGGCGTATCCATCACACTCGACTCGCCGCGTTTGGTCGCTGTTACCACAACTTCGTCTAACACGTCAGCGGCAGCACCCTCGGCGTGCGCGAGCGGCAAGCGAGATATCGCGCTGACAGCGAAACAGAGCGGTATCAGGACGGATGATTGTGTCGCCCGGTTCATGTTCATTTCCCCCATACCTGTTGATGTGCGTTGGACGGTCGCGTGAGAATGCCCTGGGCCCGCCGTCCTGAAATTATTCTTGTTGCCCAGCGCGGGGAGCTCTGCATCGCTCGATAATTCCAGAGCGCCGCGTGCTCTTCGCGCCACTTCGACCGTTCCAGCCTGGATGTTAGATGTCGTAATTGCCCGAGGTCAATGCGCGGCATGCGCCGACTTCGTTGCATCTACTGCAACGTACTCGCAAAGCGTTGCGCCTCCAGGCAACAACGTGCGCCGGACCGAGACTCGATGTAGCAATAGATTTCAGCCCATCAGCGATGGAGGCGCCTGGAGCGGTGGCGCCAGGAAGAATTGGTGGCAACAATCAGCCCGCGCGTTGCACGCGAACCTGTCGATGTCTATGTATATGGCAAGTTGCGGCCGACAATTGCCCGGCCGTTGCCGTGGATGCTCGCTTACATGAGCGCCCTCGCTATCAATTCAAACCCGCAATGTAGTCATTGCGGACAACCACGCCACCTTTCATGACGAAACCGATCGTCCGAAGCGCGCGGATGTTCTGCAGCGGGTCTTCGCTTACCGCAATGACATCGGCGTACTTGCCGGGCTCCAGGCCACCGAGGTCCTTTTCCATGTCCAGCATCTGAGCCGGCGCCACCGTCGCAGCGCGCAGCGCCTGCAAGTTTGTCATGCCCGCTCTGACATAGGCTTCCGTTTCGGCAATGGTTGCGGTGGTGCCGTCATTGGGCTCGAATGGAAATTGATCCGTTCCGACCGCGATCTTGACTCCGAGACGGATGGCATTCTGCAGCATCGCCCAATGGTCGACACCGGTGCTCCTGACACGCTCCAGATACCAGGGCGGTGTGCCGATCTTCTTGTAGAACTCCAGTGCGCCGGGCTGGCTGACCACGATGGTGGGCACGAGCCATACGCCCTTGGCCTTCATCTCCTGCAGCACTGCAAGATCCAGATGGTAGCCATGCTCGAAGCCGTCGATGCCGAATCTCATCGCCTGGCGGGCTGCCACACTCGAACCGTTGTGGGCGGTGACTTTGACGCCATTACGATGGGCTACCTCGATGAGCGTCGACATCTCTTCGTCCGTCATCGGAGCGGCGGAGATCTTGCCGTGAGTATCGGAAATGCCACCGGAAATCGCGATCTTGATCCAGTCCGCGCCCTGTTTGATCTGTTCGCGCACCGCGTGCGCGAAGCCGGACGGGCCATCGGCCTCCAACGAGCCGTGGCCACCGGTTGGAACGATGACCTCGCCTGCCGTCTTGATGCGCGGGCCCATGACTGCGCCACTGTCGATCGCCCGCCGCAAAGCGAAGTCGGTGCCGTGATCCTCGCCCACCAGGCGCACCGTGGTCACCCCTGAAAGCAACGACAAGCGGGCGTTGCCGGCCATTCGCAACACCTCCTGCGCGTCGGTCTCGTTGGTCAGCGAATCGCCGGCCGCCCCGGGCAACTTCAAGCCCAGATGGACATGCATGTTCATCAGGCCCGGCAACAGCCATTTGCCGTCGGCGCGAATGATGTCCGCGCCTGCGGGCACCGTTACCGAACTCTCAGGGCCTACTGCCTCGATGCGATCGCCCTTGATCAACAACACGGCATTTGGAATGTCACGTCCGTTTGACAGGTCCACCACCGTCGCTCCGGTGATTGCCCTGATGCGGTCCGCTCCCGAGGCAATCGAGGTTGCGCCCAGCAGCACGAGCAGGACCCAACGCACGAGAATTCCTGATTGCATATTATCTCCGCCGTGTGTCCGAGGCGGCCGTCCCGGCTGTGAGCCAGTGGTTGACTCTTTGCTCGAGAATGGCCAGTGGCATACTTCCGCCCAGCAGAATCTGGTCGTGAAAATCCTTGATGTAGAAACGCGACCCCAAGGCTCGCCGCGCCCGCTCCCGCAACTCCAGGATCTTGATCTCCCCGATCTTGTAGGACAGGGCCTGGCCCGGATAGGCCACATACCGCTCGACTTCGGCGGTAGCCTGCCCTTCGCTCATGGACGAGTGGTCCATCATCCAATGCACTCCCTGAGCGACACTCCAGCCCATGTCATGGATACCGGTATCAATCACCAGGCGGTTGGCCCGCAACATGGCGTAGTTGAGATGGCCGTAGTACGCCCAAGGATCGGCATAAAATCCCATTTGCCGGCCAAGCGTTTCCGCGTACAGTCCCCAGCCCTCGACGTAGGCGTTCGTGGAGTCGAAGCGCCGGAATGAGGGTAGGTCCTTGCGCTCCTGCGCCAGCGAGGTCTGCAGGTGATGGCCGGGCAGTCCCTCGTGCAGAGAGATGGTCATGACGTTGAATTTGTCGCGCACGCCTGTGGCGTAGATGTTCATCCACAGAATGCCGGGACGGGACCCGTCGGCCGCGGCGGGCGAGAAATAGCCGTTGTCGAGTGAATTGCGCGCCGATGGCGGCAGCGCGCGAATCGCGTAGGCCGCTTTCGGCAATACGTCGAACAGGGCAGGCAGCTTCGGCAAGATCCGCCGGCGCGCCGCCTCGAAGGCCGGCACAACTTCTTCTGGACGCGAGAAATGCTGCGCGGGGTCTTCGCGGACGTGCGCCAAGAAGTCATGCAAAGTGCCCTTGAAGTGCACTGACTGTTGGATCGCTGCCAGCTGCGCGCTGATACCATCCACTTCCTTCAGACCCAGCGCGTGAATCTGCTGTGGCGTCATGTCGGTCGTGGTGTGATGGCGCACGTAGTAGGCGTAGAGCTCCTTACCGCCTGGTATCTGTTCCAACCCGTCCGACTGTCGGGCGTGCGGGAGATATTCCCTGCTCAGGTAGTCGTACAGTCGCTGGTAGGCAGGTTGAATGACATTGGCGATTTTGTCGCGATAGGCCGCAGTCAGGCGCGCCCGCTCCGTGGCCGGGAAGTCGGCCGGAAAGGCGGCAACCGGATGCCAGAACTGGGTCTTTTCGGGCTCCAGGCCCAAATGCTCATGCAGCTGCGGCAACAGCCTCGAGACCACGATGCGAGGCAACACGATCCCCGCCACGACCCCTTCGCGCAGGCGTCCGATGACATCGTCCGCCCAACGGGCGAAGTGATCCGCGCGAGTCAGCGATTTCTGGTAATCCGCAAGGGTTTTGTACGGATAGGAGCCCGCCCCGGCGGCCTCAGCGGCATAGCTGATATGCAATCCCTGAAACTGGTCGATGGGCAGCATACGGGCGAGCTCGAAAAGGCGGCTGCCGTAGAAGCCCAGGTCGCTATCGAGCAAGTAATGCAACATGTCGTAGCTGACCTGGTCCTCGGAGCCCAGCTTGTCGCGATCGAACGCAGCGAGCGCCTCCGAGTAGTGCTTCAGTCGGGCCAGAACCTGCGTCCGCCAGGAATCCTCGAGCGACTCATCGAACAGGTCTTCATTTGAGTCATCCCCAACGCTGAGCGCCAGAGCGGGATTCAGACGCAGCCAGTCCGCCCAGTACGATTCCAACAGGTCGTGAAAGGCCCGGGGCGATCGGGCGACCGGAGCGGCGCCAGGAGACACGCCCCGGGGCGCCGGTAGCGTGGCAGGCGATGCGACCGCGCCTGCGGACACCGTCGCTATGACAAGCAACGCGGCCACCACCCGTGACACGCGCACCAGAGACTCAGAGCTCGAGCGCTGCGGCGAACGATCTATGCCCCCTTTTATGTACACTGCCTTCACTTACTCCACGTGTAATCCGCAGCCGCAGAGAATGCTGTTCGAAGGGTGTCGCATCAATGATGCGGTCCGCGCGGTAGTTTGCAGATCCGACAACGAATGGTGCGCTAGAGCTATTCGCCGCCGCATCAATGGACCTGCTTCAATTTAGCGAGCTCTGTATCGCCGCTCCATGGCGCGGTGCGCCCGCTGGTAGCCATTCGTTGCGCCTTGACGCGGGACTCCTCGACCGGTGCGGCCTTATTGCCCCAACTGCCTCGGATGTAGCTCAGCACTGCGGCTATGTCAGCATCGCTCAGATTGGCCCCCAAGGCCGGCATGGCTCCGTTGTATCGGGTGCCATTGACGGTCAACGTACCCTGAACCCCGTGAAGCAGGATTTGGATGAGCGCGTCAGGTCCGCCAGCGACCCAGTCCGACCGAGCCAGCGGCGGGAAGGCTCCCGGCAATCCGGCGCCGCTGGATTGATGACACGCCGCACACTGGCCGGCGAAGATGGCAGCCCCATCGGAGGAAGCGTGCTTCTCCTGCACAGCACTGGACTGTGGTCGGCTGGCCAAGCCGGCCGGCTCTCGTGCCACGACGCTGGTCAGATAAGCCGCGAGTGGGTCTGTTTGATCGACTGGAATCGCCGCTCCGTATACGTTGCGCATCTTGTTGATCGTCTCCCGCCACTGCGCCTCGGTTCTGCGCGGTTGAAACAACACCATTTCCGTCGAATGGCACACCAGGCACTGCGAATTGGCGATGGATGCGCCCTCTCCTTCCGGAAACAGACTGGAGCTGGCAGGAAGCTCAACAACTTGTTTTTTCAGGTGGGGATCCAGCGGAGCGCTGGCGGCGGCGCACAAGGACTGTGACGCCACCAGGAGAAGACCAATTCGAAGCAATACAGACGCTGTAATACGCATAGACGCCTCATCCGACCTGCACGGACACGGACTCGATCACATTGCGCATGAATCCGGAGGCATTCCAGTTCGGATTATCCGGCTGCGAGACTCCCTCGGAGTTGAGGACCTTCACCATCAACTTCTGTGGCCCCGCCGTGGCAAAGCGCACGGGCAATTCCCACTGGCGAAAGCTGTATTTGCCATGATCCGCGCCGAGATGAGCAGCTTGCCAGCTGCGCCCCGCGTCCGTGGACAGGAATACCTTTGCGACTCCCGTATCGCCTCCAAAGGCGATGCCACGGACGTTGACAGGCCCACCCCGCGCAACATGGGAGCCCTCGTTGAGATTGGTGAAAAAGGAGCGCGGCACCATGCGGTTGATGGGTACCATTTTCACGTCCTTTTGATTTGGAGTAATGCTCGCGCCGGGTGTGTCCGGAATGAGATAGGCCTTGCGTGTCCAATAGTTGTCGTCCTCCTGGTCGAGCACCTCTATGTCGCTGAGCATCTTGACCCAGTAGGTGGCGTACCATCCGGGCACGACGAGACGAAGCGGGAATCCATTCAGCAGCGGTAAGGGCTCACCGTTCATCTCATAGGCGATCATCACCTCTCCATCGCGAGCGTGGTCCAACTCCAACGACTTCAGGAACTTCGGCGTTCGCGGCAGCACACCTGTGTCCAGCCCGCCAAATCGGACTCGCGCGGCGCCGCGTGCAACGTTCGCGCGGTCCAGCACATCTGTGAGACGAACTCCTCGCCAAAGAGCGTTGCCCATCGCGCCATTTCCCCACTGTGCACCCGACACCCGCGGGTTGAACAAGCCACGCGAATTGCCTGAGCATTGGTTGACGGCTGCGATCTCGAAGGCTGGAAAGCCATGGATCAATTCGGGCAGCGAAAGCGACAGCGGCCTTGCGACCCGTCCGCGCACGGTGAGCCGAAATTCAGCCGGATCGATGGTGGTCGGAATATTCGGCAGATGCCAACGGACATAGAAGCGGTCGTTGGGCGTGAAGACACCTCGATCGAAAACTTCGAACGGTGTCTCCAGCAGCGGCGGGCGTAGCCGTTGCAGGATCGACGGGCCTTTGGTCGGAAAGCTCGTCACGATCTCCCGCTCCCCATTGGCGAAGGGAAGGTGGATGAGGTTATTTGCCCGAACCAGGGGGCTGAACAAAGTAGCGAGCCCCAAAGCTCCACGCGTGAAATCGCGGCGTGAAAGCGCGCCCTCCTGTGACACCCGGCGACTTTCGCGATCTCGCATTCGTTGCATGGATTGCTCCTGGATCAGCATTCGGCACTACCACGTATGACCTAAAGTAGGCTCGCTGGACGGGGGCCACAAATACATAGTTACGATCCCTGCGTTATCATTCTGATATAGGTCCGTTGCTCGAAGTTGCAGCGTCCGGCCATCGCTCACCGCATATACCTCCTCCATCATGAATCTGCATCACTTCGCGATCTTTCACGTGGCCGCCGAAACCTGTCTGTGCTGAATGCGCCTGAGGCCTCGCGCAGTCGTCGAAGGTCCCGTGTTGCAGCCAGCGGTAGTGCCGCACCGATGGCAAGAAGCGATCCGATCGTCACAAGCGTGCGGCCGATCAATGGCTCGGGTCATTTCGAGATCCTGCCAACACAAAGCAGGCTTGACGGACGTAGATCACAAATACATAGTCATCATTCCTGCGTTATCCCTTTGATATATGAACCTCAGGCATCTTTCGGTGTTCTACGGCGTCGCCAGGGCCGGCAGTGTCAACACCGCGGCCAAATGGCTGCATACCTCGCAGCCGGCCATATCGCGCGAGCTGCGCACTCTCGAGGAGCGATTGGGAGTGCTCCTGTTTGATCGCCTGCCGCGTGGCATGCAGCTGACCGAAGCGGGCCGCACGCTGATGAGTTACGCGGAGCGCATCTTCGGGCTGGAGGAGGCCGCCGAGCGCGCCATGCGGGACCTCGCCGACCTCGAAGGTGGCGAGCTCGCTATCGGAGCGAGCAACACCCTCGGTGTCTATGTGCTGCCACCTCTCGTGGCGGCCTTTCATCGCCGTTATCCGAAGGTCAGTGTCAGCCTGGATATCGGCAACACGCAGGCGATCGCCACAGGGGTGTTGGACTCTCGCTTCGCACTCGGTTTCGTGGAGGGCCGGGTCAGCGATCGAGCGCTGGAAGCGAAGGAATTTCACCGCGACCGCATCGTAGCGGTCGTCACACCGACCCATGCTTTCGCGACAGCCCGTACTCTCTCCGTCCAGACGCTGGCGAGGTCGCCTTCGATACTGAGAGAGCCTGGCTCGGGAACACGCGAAATTGTGGAGCACGCGTTTCGCCTTCATCAATTGGAAGTGTCTTGCAAGTTGCAGATCAGCAGCTCGGAGGGGCTGAAGCGCGCCGCGATGGAGGGCGCCGGCGTCGGCTGGATCTCGGAGGTTTGCGTCACCGAGGAGCTCGGCTCAGGCCGGTTGGTGGCACTGAGGACTGCGAGCCTCGCACTCGAGCGTCCCCTGTACTCATTGAGACTGCGCGGACGCAGTCTCAATCGCAGCGCCCTCACGTTCCTCCGGGATTTCGTAGCACAGAGCAGGCCCGCGCTGCACGCGTAGTGTCGGCTACTGGAGCTCAATCGATCGCTCAAGTTCTCCCCTCCTGCATCAGTGGCCGGAAAGCCGTTTGCCGAACGAGATCGCGTAAGCCGGTGAGCGGAACAGCAGCACCGGATCGTGGGTCGGCTGAATCCCATCCGCCATGACCAGCGGGTCGAAGTTGATCTTTTCGCAGGCAGCACCCTGCTGCGGCATAACCTTGGTGAGAGTCAGTGTGCCGGCTACAAAATGCCTGCGCGTCTCGGGCCACGCGAGCGTGGGGTTGTCCTCGGAGTCACCCCGCTCCCCCACATACACGACCATGTCCCATTGGATCGCACCGTGAGCCGCGCGATCGATCAAGCGCTGCTCGAGAAAGTTTTTCCCGGCTGACTGCAACTGCGCCTCGGTGAGCTGACGCTCGCCGTCGCGTGGAACGAATCGCCACTTGACCGGGTGGGCGGTGCCGGCGGAATCGATGAAGCGAAACGTGTGGATGCTGTAGTACGGCGCGGTCGCATAGCTCCACGGCGGAGCCTTGCCCTTCAGAAATGCGGCTTGAGAAAGCGCATCCGGATGCGAGGCGAAAAATGACTCGATCTTCTTCGGGTCGGGTTTGCCGGTCAGTGGGTCGGGGCGCGTGGCCACCACCATCGCGTTGAAGGTGCCGGGACTGGCGGCGCCGAAAACAGGCGTGTTGAGCATGGTCATGTGTTGCTTGCTGCCGTCGCGCAGTTCGAGCTCGATCGCCATGCCGCGAGCATTTTTTGCCGCGTCGGAAACGTTCGGATTACCTCCGGCCACCGAGAAGCGCACGATTGCGGGGATCGGCGCACCGGAGAACAGCCTGGATCGGCTCAGGGCGGCAGCCTCACGATCACCCACGAATTCGCCACTCGCGCAGGTGCCCTTGATGTGATTGCGACGCTGTCCCGGATGAACTCCGAAGCTTGCCTCGAGGGAATTTACGACTTCCTCGGGGGTGACCGGGCCGGCTACGGATGTGTCTGCCGCTATGGCAGATCCCCAAGGTAGCGTCAGCGCTATCAAACACCCAGTTAGATACGCCAGTGTGTCATCACGGCCGGCTGAAGCCTCGATGGTGGGCCTCGTCCGCGAGGGACGAGCGTGGCAAGCTCGAATTTTCATGGCAAGTCCTGGTGCGTTTCAAGAACATCGCCGTAATGGACCGCGTCAGGCTCACCTTTATTGCGGCCTTCCTACTCATTTGACAGGTTGAAGATAGCGATCGAAGAAGTTGATCATCTTTCGATACGCGAAGCGTGTCTGGGCCAAGCTGTGCCGATCCCACGGATGGTCACTGCCGGGCATGGGTACGATCTCGACCATGTCTTTGCCCTCTTCGATGAAGCGTTGCTGCAGGGCCATCGTGTCCGCGTATAGAACCGTGCGATCTTTGGTCCCGTGTATGATCATCAGTGGCTTGCGCAGACCCGCGGTCAGTGTGAAAGCTGATTGACGCTCGTACCGGCCGGGATAGTCCGGCCCGGCCGGTTCTCCCATCACTCTTTGTTGCTCCGGCTCCGCGTGCCAGACGTTGCTTGCGGGAGCACCCGCAACACCCACCGCGTACACGTCCGGCTTTTTGAACAGCGACATGAGCGTCAGCAGGCCGCCATAGCTCGAGCCCCAAATTCCAACCCGCGCCGGGTCTATCCGGCCCTGCTGCGTCAGAAAGCGCACGCCGCTTTCGAGATCTTCGATATCGATGCTGCCATAGGCTTTGAGTCCCTGAGCATGCGCGCGGCCCTGGCCAAAACTGCTGCGAATGCCGACGGTGAGCACCATATAGCCACGTGATGCAAGTGCCTGGTCGAGACCCCAGCTCGGGTGGGCAGTGCGTCCTCCCCATTGGTTCCTCAAGGTGTCCCGATAGACCGAGCCAACAATCAGCGGATAGCGCCGGCTCGAGTCATAACCCAACGGCAGCATCACGCGCCCGAAGAGCGGCGCGCCATCGACATGGCTCTTGAAGCTCACATATTCGACCTTCGCCCAATGTTGCTCGTAGAAGGCCGGCAGAGGCGATCTTGTAACCGGCGCGGCTTTGCGCTTGCCGTCCAGGGCAGTCAGGTAGAGGTCGACGGGTGTGTCATCGCTGGAGAAGAGATCCGCCGCGAAACGGAAATCCGGAGAATACACCGGCTCGTGCGTACCCGGAGCGCCACTCAGCCGCTCGATACGGCCGCCGCTCACCGGCACACGATAGTATTGGCGCTCGGCGACATGGCTTTCGTTGGCGACAAAGTAGATGTTACGGTGCGCGGGATCCACTTGGAACGAGCTGACATCCCACTGCCCGCCGGTAATCTGCCTGGGTGTTGCGCCTTCACCGGAAATGGCAAAGAGCTGGCTGTAGCCAGCACGATCGGATAGGACAATGACCCCCTTCCCATCCGGTGCCCAGCCTGCCTGCCAATCCGCGCGCGTGCGGCTTGGATCGTCTTCGCGAAGGAATTCACGGCTCGTCGCCGTAGCTACGTCGTAGACCAGAACCTTGCGGTGTTTGATCAGGAAATCGCTCTGGTCGACGAGCAGCGAGGCGCCGTCACGGGAAAGGCCGAGGTCCCACACCGGATCGCTTTCGTTGGCTCGGGGCATCCAGTGTATTGCGCCGTCCGCCGGTGCTACGACCCCGATCGTGTGTCTGGGCGTAGGGTCACCGGGAAAGGGCCGCGTCAAGTGCTCGACGTGGTCGCTACCGTCCAATTGATAGTGCAGGTCATACTGCCGAACATGCGACGCATCGCTTCTGACAAAAGCGATCTGTTTTCCGTTTTCGGACCAACGGTACTCGCTCACATAGGTACGCTCGCCCCCAGGGACGAGCTCGATCGCGTGCTGTTCTGCCGGGTGCCGGAAGTCGACGACCCAGAGGGCGCCTCCCGGCAGCACCATTTGCGCATTGACTCCGAAATTTCCACCTTCGACAAAAGCCAGGTAACGTCCATCGGGCGACAAACTGAGCTCATGGACGTGGTGCCGTTCGGAAAAGACAGGAGTCGAACGGCCGTCCGCGCCTACAACGAACACAGCGCCCTGCAGGACGTAGGCGAGTCGCGCCGGACCCGGCAGCCAGGCGACTTCGGAAATGCCCTCGTCCCAGGTATCGTCGGCGAACTCCGAGGCGCGCGTCGTAACGCGCTGCTTCTCACCCGTGACAGTCGAATACAACCAGACATCCCGGAAGCGGCGCCCCTGGTCGTTCCAGAGAAATGCGATCCGTTTCTTGTCGGGCGACCACACGGGGCGTTGTGGAGCAGTGCCGATCATACTCGGGATGGAGTAGAGCTGATCGATCGAGACCGGCGTTGCAGCCGGTGCCGCCTGCGCGCGGGCCGGGGAGGCCGACAGGACTGCGCTCAGGAGCAGTGCACCTAGCATGTTAGCCAGGCCACCTGTGTTGATGGCCCTGCAGTCGTGATCGCTGTTTGTCATTGCGGCAGTTTGCTCTTCGGTACTTTCTCGAGAATACGCGCGCGGCTTTCGGGATCGAGGCTCTTCAATACCGCGCGATACGCATCGGACTCATCTGTCCGTCCGTTTTCGAGCCACTTGGAGGGCTCCACGAGCTTGCTGGTGTCGGGCGCCTCCTCCGCCCTGGGGAGACTGTACGAATAGTCTCCGCCGACAACCCTGCGCTCGGTGATCTTGTGTGGATCGATGTTCCAGACCATCATGTCCTGCGCCACCGAAAAAGGCCCGGAATAGGTGCGCCGCACGGCCTCGTAAAGCTTCTGCGGGGCATCCCTCCCGTTGTTGACGTAGTGGAAGCAAACAGCCAGGCGCGGGCTCAACTTGGTGAATATGCTTCCTGCGATCTCGGGTTGAGTGTGGGAGGTGGTCGCGATCAGCCAGGCCGACTCCGGCGGGTGATGGCGACTCTTGATCAACACCTCGATCGGATCGGAGCACTCGTGGATCACCACATCGGAGTGCCGGGCGTTCTCGAGAAACCACCGGTTCGGCGTCGTGTCGCCCGAGTAGCTGATCTTCAATCCACGCCATTCGAGGCTGTAGCTGACGGCCCCATCCATGGTATGCACGGCGGGCCAGGATTTGACGACGACACCGTTGCGGTTATAAACGACCTGCACTTTCGAATAGTCGAACTCGTGCACCTTCAGCGCATAAGAGGACATGGGCGCACGGCCCCGTTTGGAGACATACTCCCAACGCAACATTTGCATCAGCCCCTGCATAGCCGCCTTGGTGCCGAGATCGGGCGTCCGGCCGCTCGGTCCCCAGACTTCGATCGGGATCGATCGGCCCATCTGCCAGCCACCGGCAACCAGCGCGGGCATATCGCCAAAATGGTCGGCGTGCAGGTGAGTGATGAAGACCTTGGTGAATTTGTCCCAGGGTTGCTCGAGCAGCGACATGTTGGCTGTGCAGCCGGTGCCCAGATCGAACAGGAAGGAGTCACCGTTACCGAGCTCTATATAGAAGCAGGCCGAAGCCTGGGCCTTCTGGATCTGTGGCATCCCGGTGCCGAGTGCGATCACCCGCATCTCATCAGGCGCCAGCTGTTCGCTACCGGCCAGATAATAAGAGCGCATCCGCCCGAGATCCGTAATGGGCTTGCGTTCGGCAAGGGACGACGGCTCAGGCTCGTCACCCAATGGCGTCGTGATTTCATCCTGCGATGTTGAAGAGCTTGGCTGCGCCGCGTTCGCCAACGCGGACAGCGCCAGGGTTAGGACCAGGGGAGCCAGGAAAACCGCGTAACGCGATCGCAGCTGCATGAGAGACTCCTTACCGCAACATCAGGACACAGGGACCTCGAGGCGGTCGTCACTTGAACCGGATACCGTCCTTGATCACAAAGGCCACCCGCTTCATCGCCTCCATCGACTTCAAGGGATCGCCCGCGACGACGATGACGTCCGCGATCTTGCCTGCCTCGATCGTGCCGAGCTTGTCAGCCATTCGAGCCAGCTCGGCGCCGTTGCGCGTAGCCGCCTGGATTGCCTCCATGGGCGTCATGCCCATCTTGACCATATAACCCATCTCGGTTGCCGCCGGCGCGTCCTGCAGGAAATTGAAGAACGACCCGCTATCGGTCCCCATGGCGAACTTCACCTTGTGACGGATGAAGCGCCGCTCGTTCTCATGGACGACGTCCATCCGCCTGATCTGCTCCCGATAGGAGCCTGCGGCGGCATCGACCACTGCTCCGTGCACCCCGAATTTGTCATACAACGCGAGCGCCGGGCCATCCGGATGCCGCTTCATGTACAACATCTTGTCACGATAGTGCAGCAGCAACCGGTATTGATCAGGATCCATCGACATGATGTAGTCCGTCTGGTCGAATCGATCCGGATCGGCCAGATGCTCGGGTATCGTGAGCCGCACTCTCGCGAGCGTGTCCACGATGATCCCCTTGCGGGCGAAGCCCTCGATCGTCGCATCATCGATCAGGAAGTTCGCCTCGAAAGGATGCTCGAGCGAGTCAAAGTCGAAGCGGAGCAGTCGCGCAAAACCCTCCTGCGTCGAGTTTGCATGGATATCGACGGACTTGCCGGCTTTGTGCGCTTTGTCGATGATGAACCGGATCTGCTCGTCGGTGAAGTCGTTGCTGCCGTTGAACTTCGCATCACTCAGGGTGAATTTCCAGAAATTGATGTCCGCGCCGAGCAGCCTGTCGGTGTCCTTGTCGATGTCATCGAGCACATAGAAGGCGAAATCCCGGCGCAGCCAGGCAATTGCGTCGGGTGGTGTGGCAGCGGTGCGCGCGGCGAATTTCTGCGGGCTGTTGAAAAGCGCGCCACCAAACAATATCCGCGGCCCGGGAATCACGCCACCATCGATCTGCATTTTCAGCGGACGCAGCTGGGCGAGCGGACCACTGGTTTGCCGCATGGTCGTGATGCCTTGCATCAGATAGATGAACGCCTTGCGCGGCATATCCGCGAAGTTGCGGTTCCACCTGGCCTTGAGCTCCTCGAGGGGCAAATCCACCGCCGGCGCGGGATAGAGCGGATTGAGCTGCACGTGTTGATTTGAGCTGATCAAACCCGGCATGACCGTCATGTCGGCGGCATCGATCACCTCCGCGCCAGTGGGTATCCTGACTTGCGCGCTCGGTCCCACCTGCGTGATCTTGCCGCCTTGAATGAGCACTGTCTGCCCGGTGCGAGGCGGCGCGCCCGTGGCATCGATCAGAGTACCTCCGACAATCGCAATCGGCGCGGACGACTCGATGTGATACGGCGGCTCGGCGGGGCCGATCGCCGGCAGCTGCTGGGCCGCGAGCGTCGCTGAGCCCAGCGTCAGGACCACGCTCGCCAGAGCGATCTGCGCGATGAGTCGTGGTCCCACAGCTCTCTCCTGCTTCAATGTGTTGGTATCCCGCCCGGGTCGCGCTTCTGTGATCGCTGCCGCGGATGCCATGCGGCGAATCGTGAAAATCTCGTCGCTCTGCAGCGGCTGCAGCGCGGTCTCCTCTACCGCGGTCACTGCGATCGTGTCCCCGACGGCATTGCAGATTTCGATGGAATAGCCCTCGCGATCCCCGGGGCACCGACAATCCTCGATCAGACGCACAACGTCTCCCCTGCGCAGGCCGTACTCCGGCAGGTCGCGGCTCAGCGCCATTTCTGCAAAGAGAGCGTATTTCATAGTTTCGACCTCTTATTGAGAGTTGCAGAGTTCGTCTGATGGTGTTGTCACGTACTCATGAAAATCTCACTAGAAGTCAATCTGCGCGCTCAGGAAGAGATACCGACCCAGCGCGTCGTAGAAGCCCGGATAGGTGTTCAGGTTGCCGCCATACTGATACTGCGATTGCGATGTCAGCGGCGGGGAGTGATCGAGGACATTGTTGACCCCCGCGCGAAGGGTCAGCTGACTGGAGGCTCTCCAGGTGGCCGACAGATCGATGTAATTCTGGGTGGGTAGCTTGTAGTCGATCTGATTGTAGGTACCTTGGAGAGTCGACTGTGAGCTCGCGCGCGAAATCTTGACCTCATCGATGAAGCGCCACGTCGCGGTGAGCGCCACCGGCCAGGGCGTCTCCCACGTGGAGGTGAACACGTGGCGCCATTTCGGATGGGGAGCGCCGCACTGAAAGCCGTAGTATCCCGCGCAATCGTAAGTCTGGGCGGCGGTCGATGTCGGCAGAGGCTTGGTGATATAGCTGTCGAGATAAGTTCCGTTGAGATTCAGATTGACCGAGCCCCAGTCGCGTTTGAAGTGGAGCGGGGTGCGATAGTTGAGAGCGACATCCACGCCGGTGGTCTTCAGCGAGCCGGTATTCACATTGGTCGAAATGAAGTAAGCATCCTGCGTCGCATGCAGCGTCCCACCCACCCCGCGATGCAGCAGACTGCAGAAATAGTTGTCGCCTGTGTTGAGACATTGGTTCAGAGCGAGCACGGGGTCCACGGTTCCAATGAGGTCCGACACCTCGATCCGATAGTAGTCGGCCGAGGCGGTGAACCCGGGAAGGAACTCCGGCTCCAGGACCGCGCCCACGGTCAATGTCCTGCCGGTTTCCGGCTTCAGATTCGGATTTCCACCGAGGAGCTGGCCGAAGAAGTTGTAATCGGCAACGTGACCGTACTCGGCGGCGGTAACGCCGGTGCGCGCACATTGTGCGAAGGTGGCGAATGGAGTCGCACCGGAGCACGGGTCATAGCTGCCGTTCGGATTTTGCGGTAGCTGGATGTTCTGCTGACGCAACTGCGGCTGAAAGAGCTCGTTCAGGTTTGGCGCGCGAACAGCGCGCTGATAGCTGCCGCGGAGCCGAAAACCGTTGAGCGGCGCCCAATTGAGCCCAAGCTTGTGCGTAGTGGTGTCCATGCCTCCCTGGTATCGGGAGTAACGAAAGGCGCCTTCCACCGATAGCTGCTGCAAGAAGGTCTTGTCCTCCACGAGCGGCAGCGTCATCTCGGTAAAAGCTTCCGCGACCGACTGCTTGCCGTGCACGGGAAAATCCTCGTTGAAAGCGATGTATTCGGCATCCGGATTGTTGTCGAGCGTGTTCTCTCTGTACTCCGACCCGAATGCCACGGCGACTCCGTGCCTCGCGAACGGCGACTGCACACCATACGCACCCAGATCGCCGTCGATCGACAGGAGGAGGTCCGTCAGTGACGTATCTCCGGTTGCCACCTTGGTGCTTCCCACGTAGGCGGCACCCGCCGCCGAGGGACCCGATCCGGAGAAGTAGTTCACCGGCGAGCAGTTGGGATCGTCGTTATACGGGCTAGCGTCGGCGTTGATCTCGCAGACCGGCTGGCCGTAGGTCGATGCGAACGGCGTGCCATTGGAATTCACACGGTGGTCGATCACCGCGAAGATCGCCGTGGGGGCTCGAACCTGCGACGGCAGTCCAGTCAACAGGCGGGATTGGTTGACATTCGCATAGGTCGCGGACAAGTCATACCTGAATGGCCCGAAGAGATCTCCCTTCAGCCCACCGACGAGGCGGAAGGTGTTGAGCTTGACGAGCTCGTCGCGAAACCCGTCCTCGGGGGTACGCTTGTTGAGCAGCACACCCGTCGCCACGCTCGCCGGGCTGATGTAAGCGCCGGTAACCGGGTCATAGTTGCTCGCTGTGCTCAGGCCGCGGCCGGTGCACAAAAAGTCCGCCTCCTGAGCAGTCAGGTATGGGTTGTCGCAATTGATGCCACCGGTTGCGTTGCTGATGCCATTGCGCTGCACGGCACCGGGCGACTGGATGCTGTCCGTGGTCGAGTTGGTGTACTGGAACTCGACGTAGGGGATGAGGCGATTGCTGATCTCGTAGTGCCCCATCGCGCCGAGATTGAAGCGCCGGTCGGGCGCCTGCAGCTGGCCGCCGACAATGTCGTTAAATCCGGCAACCGGCGGGTTTCCCGCGACGAACTGATTATTGAGCACCCGGAATGTGGCAGGCAGACCGGCCGCGCCGGTGTTGACGAAGCTGGCCAATGTACTGATCGGCGAGGGGTTACACGTGTAGCTATGGCCTCCGGCCGCGGCTCCGAGCCGACAGGACGAAAAGTCGCGGTCCTGCGCATCGACCTCGTTGAACTTGCGAAAACCCGCATAGAGCGTGACATTGCCGCGCTTGTCGTCGAAATTCTTGCCCATCACCATCGAGTAGTTCTGGGTGACTCCGTCCAACACCGTACTCGCGGGCAAGGGATACTGGCCGGGATCCGCGGCGTTGAAACTCTTGACCGCCGCCTGCATGGCATCATTGCCGTTGTGGTGTTCGAATGCGCTGGTGCCGGCGTTGATCCGGAATCCCTCGAAATCGTCGATGAGATTGAAGTTGACGACACCGGCGAGCGCGTCGGATCCGTATACCGCCGAGGCGCCGCCGGTGAGAACCTCCACGTTCTTGATCAAGGCATCCGGAATGAGATTCAGATCGGCCGGCACGACCTTGGGAGATCCATAAGGCAGCCGCCGTCCATTCAACAGCACCAGAGTCCGGGTCGGCCCGAGCCCACGCAGGTCCACTGATGAAGTTCCCACCTGACCACGGTTAGTCACGTTGACGCCCAGGCTGGACTGAACCTGCGGCAGCCGGTTCAACAGGTCCTCGATACGCTCGGCGCCACGATTCTCGAAAGCCGACGCGTCCATCTGTGTGATCGGACTGACGCTTTCCAGATTGGGCTGGTGGATGTGCGAGCCGGTCACCACCACTTCCGCGACCTCGCTCGAGGTGTCGGCCGCGCTCGGGGCCTCGGCTGTGTGGGTGGCTGGTGAGGGCCCCGCTTTGGAAGTCGAAGGGTTGCCGGGCTCACTGGCGGACTCTTGAGCCGCCACCACCGAAGTTAGGGCACATCCCGCCAGGAATCCCGCGGTGAGAATGGATGTGCACTGAGATGCTGATTTTTTCACGCTGCCCCCTTCAAGCCGGCCCCGATCGCGAGGGACCAAATAGTTATCGATCGCTTCGCGCCGGTGACCACAGCTCAAGCCTAACGTACGCTACGCTGATCCGTAATATAAAATATTGGATCCAATATGTCCATAGCGGTTTTTCATTGTTTGCCGGCGCCGTACGGCAGCGACCTGCGCCGGCTGCCACGGCGGTGTTTACAACACGAGCACCGCGCCGAAGTTGACTTGACGGCGCCCGCGCGGATCCGCTCCAATGAGGACGGCTGAGAGCTCACCATCGCAACCTGCCCGGCATCAACATGCATAAGCCCGTTACCGACAAACATCGCGCGTCAGGTATTGACCTGAGATCCGTCCTTCATTGCTGCCTGCCCGTGGTCCTGTCCGTGTTGGCCCTTGCAGCGGCGAGCACTGTGGCGGGTGCCGAGATCACAGCGGATGCGACGCCGCCTCCGGCGCAGTTGCTGGCATTGTTTCGTGAGTGGCGCGCCTTTGCCGCCCCCTCTTTCGCAGCGGGCGTGGCCGACTACAGCTCTGCCATCATGACTCGCAAGTCCGCTGACTCGAGGGTGCTGCGGGATCGTCTGGACAAACTTGACACCACCGGCTGGAGCAAGAGTGCTCGCGCCGATGTCGCGCTGGTGCGTGCCGAGATGAACGGGTTGGACTTCAACCTGCGGGTGCTCGAGCCTTGGGCGCGGGATCCCGGGTTCTACGCCACGGTATATCCGTTTCACAGCGACGTGCCTGCGCATGAAGGTCAATCGGCCGAGCCAACCATCGATCTGTTCGCGTTTCGATACCCGCTTTCCGTGGCCGACCAGCGGGTACTCACCCGGCAGTTACTTTCCGTGCCGCCGTTGCTCGCGGCAGCCAGGCAGAACCTGGCCGGCGGCAACGCCCATGATCTTTGGGTTTACGGCGTATGGCGGCTTCGGACCCAGGCCAATGCGCTGGCCGCCTTGGAGAAGGGAACCCTGGAATTACGAACTCGAAGCGGGCGCGAGACCGGGTCTCTGGCCGGAGCGGGCCCCGCGCTTCGCCGGGCCGTGCGCAACGCTCGTGAGGCCAGCGCTTCTTTCGCAGCCTGGGTTGAAACACAAGCCGCCACCAAAACCGGCCCCTCCGGCGTCGGCAAAGATGCATACACCTGGTACATGCACAACGTTGCTCTGTCTCCATTTAGCTGGGAGGAGGAGGTCGCACTGCTGTGGCGCGAGCTGGAGCGGTCCAATTCAGCCCTCGCATTCGAAGCGCTCCGCAACAGGGGACTGCCCCAGCTGCAACCGGTGGATTCGGCCGAGCAATTCACAGCGCTGCAGAAGCGCCGCTTCGACAAGCTCGTCCGGTTTCTGATCGACAAGGGCATCACGGAAAACGAGCCCTACGTGGCGACAGCGCTCGAGGCACAGATGCTGCCTTACGTCCCGGCGGACAAGCGCAATTTCTTCGATAAGGCCACACACCGTGATCCGATGGGAATCTTCGTCCACGATTATCACTGGTTGGAGTTAGAGCGTGCCGGGCACTTCGAATCCGCTGACCCGATTCGCCGTGAGATTCCCCTCTACAACATCTGGGACCAGCGGTGCGAAGGCCTTGCCACTGCGCTCGAAGAGCAACTGACGAATGCGGGCCTCTACGACGACAATCCACGCGGCCGCGAGCTCATGTGGATGATGTTGGCGAACCGGGCGGCCCGCGGGCTGGCCGCGCTCTACGCCCAAGCCAACATTTTCACGCTCGCGCAGGCAGGAGCGTTCCAAGCGAAGTGGACGCCCCGCGGATGGGCTGCGGCAACGGGGGAATTGGCGTCCCTCGAGCAATCGCTCTACCTTCGCCAACCCGGCTACGGTGCGAGCTACATCGTTGGCAAAGCTCTCATCGAGCGGCTCCTCTGCGAATACACCGCCCAGCAGCTCGCCGCGGGCAAACAGTCCGACCCGGGAGCACTATTTCGCTGGATGGGCCGGGAAGGTTATCTGCCGATTACTTTGCTGGAGCAGGAGCTGATCGAGACGCCGGAAAGACCGGCGCAGGAGCATTGAATGAGCGCGCCTGCATCAAGACGAGTTCCTGCACCGGTCGCAACAACCCGATTTTGTGGAGTATATATCGGATCCAATATCAGTTCAAGGGATGGCGGTCGATTGGGGTATTGGCGGAGCTTCTGCTGTATCATATGCATCTGGTATATCGGATCCGACTGGAATCGGATCTCACTCTGGGGGACGCATGCGGGCTGACCGACGGGACAAAGACGAGGACTCACAGCGCCAGGCAGGCGTTTCGTCCGACCGGCTCAATCGGACGACGACGGCACATGATGTAACGAAGGTTTTGCGGCGGCGAATTCTCGAGGGACACTATCCAGCCGACAAGTTCATTCGCCAGGACACCATTGCCGAGGAGCTGGGTGTCAGCCGGATTCCGGTGCGCGAAGCCCTTGCACAGCTCGAAGCGGAAGGGCTCCTGGTACGCGAGAAGTATCGCGGCGCCATGATCCCGAAGCTTTCAATGAGTGAAATCGAACAGATCTATGCGCTGCGCGCCTTGATCGAGCCTTACCTGATCCGCCATGCGGTGAAAAACGTTACGCGGGAGCAGATCGCCCATCTGAAGAACATAGTTGAGCGCTCGCGTAAGACCAAGGAAGTTCAGGAGTGGGCGAACCTCAACATCGAATTCCATCGGACGCTGTTTCTCGCCGCAGACATGCCCCTGGCACTACAGATGCTGGACAATCTCCTCGTACGTGCCGACCGCTATGTGAAGCTGCAGAATTTCCGCTCATCCACCACCAAGCAGGAAAGCGACACGCAGCATGCTCAGATATTGAAGTGTGTGATCCAGGGGGACGCGGAAGGTGCGGCGACCGCTCTGACGGATCACATTCTCTGGAATGCAAACGACGTAAAGCACAGCCTCAAGCTGCCGAAGGAAAAAAGCTAACCCCGCTCTCGCGGCCCCGCCACTCTCCTTCTCGCGGGAAGCGCGCGCCCGCCGGGCTCGCGCCGCCTCTCCCGATCTACAAAATCCGGTTCGCTAGCCGGTGCCCTCTGCGGTGCGGTCCCGAGGTCTATGGCGGCGCTATCCCCGTGATTCCCGATTACACGGCACCCTTCCGATTGAATATTTTGGATCCAATATATTGACAGCCATCTGAAATCGCCGCAGGCTATCGGTGAAGCGGACTACCTCCACACCGCCATCGCGTACACGGATCGGACCCAAAGCGCACGTGAGAACCAACCTCCACCTGACTCCTGTGACGCCCGCACGGCGGGCGTGCTAATTCAACCTCGGAGACGAATGATGAAATGGCCCGCCGATCGCATCGCCAAAACCTCCAAGAAGAGCTTCGGCATGTACGAGAAGGCGCTCGATCATCACCACGGCGCCGATCTCATCCATCTGGAGCTGGGCCGGCCGGTGCATGACACGCCAGAACACATCAAGGATGCAGTGATCGAGGCGCTGCGGGCCGGTAAGGTCCACTACAGTGACATCCGCGGAGAGGCTCCCCTGCGAGCGGCGCTGTCGCGGAAACTGCTGGATGTCAATCGCATCATGGCAGGGCCGGAGGAAATCCTCGTCACCAACGGGCTCACTCACGCCTCCTATCTGGCCTTCATGGCGGCGCTCGATCCTGGCGATGAGGTCATACTCCTGGATCCGTACTATCCCCAACATCTCAACAAGATCGAGTTGGCCGGGGGGATTCCCGTGATCGCGCCCCTCGACCGCGAGGACAACTTCAGCATCCGCGCCGATCTGATCGAGAGCAAGATTACCGCGCGAACCCGCATGATCGTGCTGGTGAACCCGGCCAATCCAACCGGCAGGGTCTATAGCCGTCGCGAGCTGGAGGGTCTGGCGAGTCTCGCGGTTCGCCACGATCTACTGGTGGTGTCCGACGAGGTTTACGAGCAGGTTATTTATGACGGCCGGGAGCACATCAGCATTGCAACGCTCCCCGGCATGTTGGACCGGACGATATCGCTCTTCGCCTTCACGAAGGCATATGCCATGGATGGCTGGCGGCTCGGGTACCTGACAGCTCCGGCCGCGATGATTCCGGCGATGCTGAAAATCTCGATGAATGACGTCACCCATGTCAATACATTCATACAGTACGGGGCACTGGCTGCGGTCTCCGGTCCCACCGAGCCGCTCAACAGCATGGTCGCTGATGACAGGCGCAAACGGGATCTGGTTGTACGGCGCGTACGAGAGATGCGGGGAGTTACGTGCGCGGTTCCTGAGGGCACTATCTATGCATTCGCAAACGTTGAAGGCACTGAACGTGACTCGACCGAAATCGCAACGGGCCTGCTCGAGGAGGCGCTGGTCGTCGTGGAGGACGGCGCATTCTATGGTGCGGTCGGCCGCGGGCATCTGCGGATTTGCTTTGGCTCACAACCCTACGAAACACTGAGCGAGGCTATGGACCGGATGACCGCGTACTTCGAGAGTCTGTGAATTTCCTGGTTGTGGTGTCATCAAGGTGAACGACCTGTGGACTCCGCTATGGCGGACTAACTCAGTCAACCAGCACCCGGTGCTCCAGGGTACTCTCGAGGTTGAATTCGCAATCGTGGGCGCTGGGCTCGAAGGACTGTCGCTTGCACTCGAGCTGGCCCGTGCAAAAAAGACCGTAGCCGTGCTGGAAGCTGCCGATATCGGCAATGGCGCCACCGGCGCGAGTGCCGGAATCGTTACTGCCCAATTGGTACGACAGACTCCGGATGACGTGGTCCGCCGTCTGGGGCGCGCCCAGGCAGAGCTGTTTCTCAAGCTGCTGGCGAGCGCCGGGGCGCGGACATTCGAGCTCATCGGCGCCCGAAAACGGCAGGTCGGGGCCGTCAACGGCGGCTTCATCGCGCCCGCGAAAGGCGCGGCCGGCGCAGAGCGTATTGCCACATCGGCCCAACAATGGCTGCCGTTTCGTTCCGACTTGCGAGTGCTCTCGGCCCGCGAGACGCTGGAGCTCACCGGCGCCGTCGGCTACTCTGCAGCGCTACTGGATCCATCGGGCGGCTGTCTCAACCCGCTGGCCTATGCTGAGATGCTCGCCTCTGATGCGCGCAGTCTCGGAGCCGCGATTTATACGCACAGTCCCGTCCGCTGCGTCACCCGATCGTCATCGTCATGGCGAGTTGATACCGGCCACGGTTCGATTACAGCGCGCCAGGTGGTCCTTTGCGCCAATGGCGGTAACGCCGCGCTCGCGACGTCACTGCGGCACTCGGTGTTACCTCTGTCGGTCTGTCAGGTCGCCACCGTGCCCATGAGCGCGAAGGCCAGACAAGACATTCTCCCTCGCGGGCAATCCATGACCGATCTCGAGACCGACGTCTTTTCCGTACGGTTCGACCCGGAAGGGCGTTTGATCACAGCCTACCCCATGAGCTCAGCGCTCAAGGAGCCGGGCCGCTTGAACGAGCTCGTCAATCGGCGTCTGGCGGCAATGCTCCCTTCATTCCTGCCGACCCGACTACAGCACGCGTGGACCGGCACCGCATGGCTGAACAGCGACCTGTTGCCGCGAGCCGTCGATCTCGACGAGGGACTCTTCGCGATTCAGGCATGCAACGGGCGCGGGATTGCCGTAAGCGCCGCGGTTGGCCAATCATTCGGCTCCTGGCTGACGCAGGGGGGCAATGGCCCTTGCGCGATTCCGGTCCAGCGACCACGCTCCATTCCCGGCTATGCACTGGTGCGCTATGTGCCGGCCGTTCTGATGAGATTGAGTCTGGCCGCGCAGCGCTTACGCAGAGCATTGGCGTGTTGATGTCGGCCGATTAGAGAATCTCACCATGCAAGCGCTCATGCCCGTCGTCGATCACATCCTGCTGCCACTGTCCTTGTGGGCGGTGATGTTTTCCATGGGGCTATCGCTCGTTCCGAGAGACTTCGCGCAGGTATTCCTCAAGGGTCGCGCTTACGTTCTCGCCCTGATCAGCATGCTGATGTTGGTTCCGCTTGCCGGTGTGTCGATCGCCACCGCGTTTGCGCCCACGCAAGCTCTGATGATGGGATTCATCCTGCTGGCAACCTGCCCCGGAGGCTTGCTCTCGAATCTCCTGACGAGCCTGTCGCGCGGAGACCTGGCCTTGTCTGTTTCGCTCAGCCTCTCCACGAGTGTCGTCTACATCTTCTCGCTGCCGGTGATCACCCACTTTGCCCTGCAGTACGTATTCGGAAGGGACTCGAGCATTGCGATCCCCCTGGGCGCATCGTTCTGGGAAATCCTCCGGGTTACCGTCTTCCCGATCGCTTGCGGCATGCTAGTCCGTCGCTGGCGCGAGCCGCTCGCCGTGCGTTACCTGCCAATCATCAAACAGGGCGCCACTGTGAGTCTGTGTGTCATATTCGGGCTGATTGTGGCGGACAACCTGGACACGCTGCGCCACTCATATGGGGTGGTCCTCGCCATGGTCGTCGGGATGAACCTGACCAACTTGCTGATAGCGCTGCTCCTCGCCCGTCTAGGACGCCTGAGTCGCCCGCAACGCATAGCGATCACCATCGAGCATCTGATCCGCCAGGAAACCACCGCGATTTACGTCGCAGTCGCACTACTGCAGCGAACGGACATGTCTTTGCCGATGATCGTCAATACGTTCGTCGGCATGTTCGTCTGCCTCCTTTTCATTGCGATTCTGAAACGACGCCGCGCACTTGATACCTCCCTGATGCAGACACCGAGTTGAGCCCCGTGACCCGAAAGATATTGATTTGCCACGAACGCATCACTACGCAACTACCCTGCACGCTTTTGGACCAGCTCGCGCCACGCGCCTGCGCGTTTCTTTGGAGCCTCGCAGGCAGTGACGCCCAGTTCGCCGTCAACCATGCCATCTGGACCGGTCCCGAGCTGTCCTGCCCTCTTCCCGCCGAGACTCTTCCCTCTGGCGTTGACCGCTCGCCCCTGCCTCTGGAAAACGCCTCCTCCTTTCCGCGCGCCGGCGATCTAGGGCTGGTATGGCTGCGCTCCGGGAGCATGCGGGGTCTGCCCCCGGGGGACTTCTTCGATATCGGAATCTTCTACGACGAGGGGGCAAGACTTCTGATGCCCTTCGGCTGGATCAAAGCGAGCATCGCCGCAACCATAACGCCGGCCGACCTCCACATAGCACAGGAATTCGCGCGCGAGATCCGCCAGAACGGCGGCTGCCGCCTGCGGATTTGCAGGGCGCCCACGACCGCGAGCGCGCAGCCTGCCTAGTGCATGTCAGCGCGCGCTTTGCTCGGCAGAAAGCCGAAGAACTCGCGGGGAAGCGGACGCGAAGCTGGTCTGGTGCCGGTAGCCGACCAGGTAGGTCACCTGGCCGACCGCCATGCGCTTGCAGCGAAGCAACTCGAGCGCATGTCGCATCCGGCATTCCAACCCATAATCAAACACGGTGGCGCCGAAGCGCGCCTTGAAGGTGCGCTTGAGCTTGGACTCGCTCATGCCGATCGCCCGGGCGATGTCGCAAATTCGCAGCGGCGCGCGCAGATTCTCCGCGAGCATGCGGCGCGCCACATCGAGCTGGCGTGTTTCGCTCTCGGAGACCACCGCATGAGCGCTCTCCTCCTCCTGCGCCAGTGCCAGTGCCAGGACCTCACACAACAGCTCGAGCGCCTTGGCTTCCGCGTGCAGCAGGCGATGACGCGTTCATAGGGACAGCAGCCATCGCAATAACGCCCCAAGGAACTCGAAATGGACATCTTGGAGACGGGTCACTTCGCGAAATGTTGGCGCGTGGATGAAGTCGAACCAGCGGAAAGCGCTGCACGATTCGATGTCCTGTGTTTGCAGGTGCGCACAGACCTGGATCAATTCTTCGCCGGCGCCTATGTAGCGGGCGAGAAAATCAACCTCAAATCCGTCAGCGGTCTTGACGTAGCCTATCTCGGAACGACGAGGGCAGGGAAAGTCGACCCCACGCCCCCGCAGCCGACGACTCCAGCGCTGGCGCTGCTGCTCGATAAACTCGGTGAACTCATCGCCTTCGAGCGCACCGGCACGCGCGCCTACACCGCGCTCATCTCGAAATACCTCGCTGTCATCAACGCCGGCGAGGATGTTGAATCCCGATGAATCCCGCCGAAGCCTGCGAAGTGTGGAACTACGCCGGATGTCTCAGGCGTAGCTGCCAGAGTCTTCTGTCAATCCAGCAGCCATGCGAACGAGCGCTTTAGCGCGCGCACGCCGTCATTATCGAACCAGCGGCCATGCGCAATGATTACTCGCTCGGGATTCCACGCAATCATGGTCTCGAGTGCGGACTTGAGCGCAGGCCTATGCTTGCGGAATGTCAATCGCATGTCGCGCGGCATGCCGCCGTGGGGCGACAACGCCCCCGCCAGCCTGCACAAGCATCGTCGCTGAAACAACGCTGACAATGTTAGCGCGTCCTGCACTGCATCGGCCGCGTCGCGGGCGTTGAGCTGCGTGGATTGACGCCTGGTTGTAGTAGACAATTCGGCGCTCAACCCAGCATCCGGTTGGCGGGATGGCGCGGAACACTTCCAGGCAGGGGCCGCCGCCGGCTGGCGGCCCCTGCTCAGAGCTCACCTATTTGGTCGTCACACCGTCGGCGGCGGCGATCGAGTTGGCGGCTTTCAGATGTGCCTGGATGGTTGGAAGGACGGTTTGGGCGAAGGCTTTCGCGTCCGCATCCTGACCCGATGCGATTTCTTTCTTTAGCTCCGCAAGCACCGTCCGGTGCGCCTTGATTTGTCCCTTGATGTAGGACTTATCAAATGTGTTACCCGAGAGAACCTTGAGCTTGGCATATTCGGCTTTCTCAGCGATGCTGGCGCCACCGGGTAGTTTGATTCCTTTGGATTCTGCGAGGGTCTTGAGCTTGTCATTCGCCTCCGTGTGGTCCTTCACCATCATGGCGGCAAAGTCCTTGACCTTGGCGTCGGACGCCTTCTCAGAGGCGAGATTGCCGGCGTCGACCTCTGCCATGCCGGCTTCGGCTACCTTTTTGTAAAAAGACGCATCAGGCGAAGTGTCTGTGGCCGCATAGAGTAACGTCGGGGGCAACAGTAGAAGCGACAACATCAAGTGTTTCACGTACATCCTCCCTTTGGATTGCAGTAGCTACGCGATATTGTGCTCACAGGGGACGTTTCGGCAGCTCAGAACGGCTCGACAGCGTGTCAGCCTAATCCGACATCTTTCAGGTCTCACTGCGGGGGATTGTGCGTAGCGCGCACCGGGGAAAGGCGTCTCGCGTAACTTCAAGGCCGACAGGTGCGTGCCTCGGTCTTTCATGGACTGAGCGAGGCATTTATTCTTGGGTCGACTACGGACTTCCG
>Ga0134126_10000103_pt1 | contig 105647 bp, 152 predicted proteins | sample KB31752_FD_96881 | JGI IMG/M metagenome (GOLD analysis project Ga0134126, IMG submission 96881) | Terrestrial soil microbial communities with excess Nitrogen fertilizer from Kellogg Biological Station, Michigan, USA - KB3-175-2 | ecosystem: Environmental > Terrestrial > Soil > Unclassified ... | reverse complement strand
TTCGAGTCATTCAGCAGCGACCATCTTTCTGGATCGAAATCACCATAAAAATACGGTTCCATCTGCATTCGAAACTTGAACTCAAATCCCGATTTGTTCTCATCCGTTTTCGGATTTTCTTTTTTCCATCGCTTGAACTCCGCATGCCTTTTGCGGTACAGCGCCAATTCTGCCTTGTGGGCTTTCACCTTCTGATTGTGTTCCGCGACTCGATCCTCATATTCCCGAACGGTCATCGTCGGATGATCACTATCGTAATCGTTGACCATCACCTGTTCGAAAACGAACTCGTTTTGATCGGCGAATAGTTCATCGCCAAATTCCAGTTCCGTATTCAGACGATAGAGACGTTGGCCGTTGCGGATGTAGAGAAATGTCAGTTTGTCTTCTTGCTCGAATTGAAAATTGATCCAAGCGGTTGCGAGTGTCCCGTCACTCTCACGATGTTTCTTGAACCGTCGAACTTGGAAGGCCACCATGCATCGTGGGAATGGCAGGATGCGATCACAGTTTCCCGGCTTTGCGAGCCACGCATCGAACTCGGAAACATCCTTGAATTCCATGCCGCCATGTGAGTAGTTCAGCAAGCACTCCTCATCCATGAACAGCTTGCCTTGCATTAGCCTCAACTTTTCGTCGTGTTCGGCTGGCTTACCTTCCCGCACGAGTTCCACATTCTCGACGAGGCCGGCATAGACCGAAACCATGAAGATTCGATCATTCACGATGCCGATCGTCTCTTGCATGTCACCGCATTGCGCCAGGAGCGACATGGATGACGCCTTGAGCCAGCGTTTCAACTGTGAACTGTGTTCCTTGATTTCTTCGAACAGAGCGGGCAGCTCTTTTTCCTTTGCCTTGATCAGAGCATTTTTGTATTCGTCGGCATTCGATGCTGAACTGATCAACGAGAGATTGCTGCCACTCACAGAGCCTGTGATTCGTTTGTTGTCGGGACTGACGCCCAGGCGAGTGCAGATGTCTTGGATCTCTTGATTGATGCGGCGAATCGCTTTCTTCTCTTCGTCAGACCACAAGTCGAACCACTTTTGGGGATTGGGTTCATATCGGCATCTGGCGTCCCATTCATTGACGTGGACCCTCCATGTGCTGTTGTACTCAGTGTCAGGATTAGAGATCTCCGCGAAGTTGCTGCCCACATGCGTCACGCACCAAAGGGATTCTGTTTCGTCGTCTCCATCCGGCTTGAACCAATACCAATCGCCGAGTTTGATCTGATCGAGATCATCGGGATTTGGAATGCGCTCGGTTTTGGCTGTCGTTTCGACGATTGTGATTTCTGACACGATCTGAGATTCCTATTTCGTCGCCTTGTCGATGGCGTCCTGAACTAAACAGGCCAGAACACTCAACTTCGCCCGTTGCAGGGCTGGCATCACTTCTTGACAGGCTTTGAGTAGATCAGGTGACGCCGCCATCAGTCGGGCATTGGCGATGTCTTCGGCTCGCTGGCTCGCGTTCCTTGATTCGCAGATGGCGAATCCGATTTGGAAATCCATGTCTTTCTGTAGGACGATTGTTGACATCGCATGATTTTCGCGATTCCCTTCCTTGAAGAACCACGGGCCGGCTGTGTGCTTTGCCTCGGCTGTTTCTTTTTTCGGCATGATCATTCTTCCTCGGTTGATTTCTTATTGAGGCAGTCTCGACACCGCACTCGTTTTTGAACTGGAACGCTGGCCTTCTGATAGGCGACATGGCCACAAGACAGGATCAGCTTTCGGCATTTGGGAATGTAGCCGGTATATCTCGACGCGCCGCACAGACAGGACGAGACGACTTACATCAGCGGCGACTGTTGCCGGATTGTCCGATAACAGCCGCCACGATTCCCATTGTTCGGATTCATTATTCCGCCTTCGTTGATCGACACGCCGCCAATCGGCCCTGTCGATATTTGATCTTGCGAGCATATTTCTTGATCGCGGTTTCTGCTCGCTTCTTGCGACGTTCCCAACCAGACATCAGCTTCTCCATCCGAGCGATTTCCACAGCGTACTTGTCGTCTGTCGCCGGCTTCGCTTTGTGTTGTTCCTCTTGCGGTTCTAGCGGCAGTTCCTTCGCCCATGCGTAATACGTCACGTAATCGCCGCGATAGCCGTAGCGGTCTGATCCTCGCATGTTAAGTTCACTGGAACGTCCACCGGGTCGGCCCTGAAGATGAGCCAGTTCGTGGGCGATGACCTTGGCCAAGGCTTCTTTGAGATGTTCAATCTTGCTCCCCGGCTTTGGAACAATGATCCGGCATCTTCGGCTGTTACGGTAGGCCCAACCTGAGACGCCGCGGTTTCTGGCGTTCACGAACCGGATCACGACACCCTTTCGCTTTTCGGGGTCGAGTTCATTCGGGACGATGCGCCGGACGAATTCTCGCAGATGTTCCGTCTTCCACTTCGTTTCATTGATGATTCGCATGTGGGCCTCGATTTGATTTTCTTGGGATTGGAATTCCATGTCGCTTACACAATGTCCTTGTCGCCGCGTTCAAGTGATCCCATACCTCATTTGGGAATTCCCGACGCAATCGAAAAAACATCTTCGTCATCTCGACTTGTAGATTGATGTCCATCCTGTCGACTTTGATTCCGTTTTGATTTCCCCATTGAATCGTCTCAGACATCGCCACCCGATATGACGCATTGGCATCAAGAACCGATCTTGCCGGGGTACGGCTTCGCCATCGCCTTTCGACTTCATCAACCGTTCTCATAATGTCTTCCGGTGTCATCATTCTTCCTCGGTTGGCAGATAAGAATTGAAGACTTCCACAGCGGATGTCATTCAACTGGCTTCAGTTCAGACGGTTTCCAGTCTTTGATTCTCATTTGCTGCCATTTTACGTATCGATCAAGACCCGCGACTCGCTTGTCGAGATGTTGCTCCGCATATTGGGAATTGAGTTGCCGCCGTACAGCATCGATCGATTCCACCACTCCGCTCGGATAGAACCGCTCCGGCTTGCCGGGTTTACCGTCCGCGTCAATTTCCGCATAGCTGTAAAGCGTCACTGGATTACCGGAGAACGAAATCGGTTTAAACTGTTCCGAGATTACTTGAACATGCTGCCAAACGTATTGACCTCTCTCGAATCGATTGCGAGAGACGTAAACATGCTTCCATGCCAGATTCCCATCGAGTTGTTTCCCGTTCTTCCAAGCGAGACTTTCGGCCGACAGATCACTAAGTTGCTTCGACGCCTTTTCGATGGCATCGGCAATCAATGAGATCGACTGTTCAAACGGCAGGTGAGACGATCCGGAACATGTGCCGGAAAAGAATCCCCATTCCTTCGTATAGCCGTGCAGCGACAACATTCCACTGGGAAGCTTTTGCGTTCGTCCACAGATTTGACAGGTTCCGGTATGAGTCGCTTTGGTTTTCATTCCACGGACTCCGGCAGATAAGAATTGAAGACTTCCACAGCGGCATCGTATTTCTTGCTGTTCGATCGTCCGTGGGCTTTGCCGTAGATATCTCGCAGGATCGAGACGCATCGGTCAGACAGGCCACTTATTGGACCTTCACAGAGCTTATCGGTCATCGATTGAATGAACTCGCCCGACATGCCTTGGATGATATGAATCAGCCACCAGTTTTCTTTCTGATACTTTTCGCGAGCAACGATCAATGCGGCCTGTCGTGATTCTTCATCGATTTCTCGCAGAGTCTTGCCGCCGTTCGCGGACCGTTCGGTCTGTTCGGCATCAATTCGTCGTTGACGTTCAGCGGCATACTTGACCTCACTGGCAGCCCGTCGTTTGGCTCGATCGCGAACTCGCCTGTCATTTTCAACAGCGGTGATCAGTTTGGAATCGTCGGTCTTCGCCACGCAATCGCAGCCGACAACGAATCGCTTGCCGCCAGCCTCTTGGATCACATAATGATTGTGAATCCCTGTTCCGCAGACGTCGCAAGAACCGAGTCGAACACCGTGCGATCTGGCGACATGCCATGCTTCGATCATCGCATTGTTGTAGCCTTCGACATTCGTCCCAAATGATTCGAGATTAGGCATCGAGATGAAGCCAACCAGACGGAAGGGGGCCTTGCCGACGCCTTTGTCTTCCCACTTGTGAACGACAACCATCTTTTCAGTGGCGCACATGGATTGATTCCTTTGGTGTTGAATAGAAACTGACGACTCGGATTCATTCCCACTTGCTGGGGACGATCACATAGTTGCCGTGTTTCTTAACGCATTTCCAAATGAACGCCGCTCTCTTGATCATCAGGTCGCAGCGGTTATACATCCCATCTCCGGCAGAAAATCGAATCCACCCCAATTTCGGAAATGAAACTTCGACCGTGGCTTGTTCGGAAGAAACGGTTGTCGACATGATTCACGACTCCAGTTTATGGCCTACTCTCAGGCGGTCAGATTTGTCACACGGCTGGTTACTGACAACCGCGAACTGATTCAGAGTCTATCGACAGTTTTTGATTCTGTCTACTGAAATCTTACTGATTTTCGTAAATTTCTTTCGGGATGCCGGATTCTGACGTCGATTTCAGTTCGCAGGCGTCCATCGGCTGGCGTAGAATCTTGCCGGGCTTTCAGTTTTCACTCAAGCGAATGGGAGGTTTTCATGTTGACAGGGATTTTGATTGGCGTTGTCGTGGCGGGAGTCGTTCATCACAGCGTCAATATCACGATTGCGAAGATTGGAGCGGATCAGGCGAAAGCGGATGCGGCCGTTGCCCAGGCGAATGCCGACCGATGGAAAGAGAAACACGACGTACTGTCGGCACAGATCAACGACGGTAAGTGATCACGGCAACGATTCCAGAAGCTTCTCGACTCTCAGTTGTTCCGTGATCCAGTTCTCAATTCTCAATAGAGCATCGCAGGAACACCTGAAATATTCTTGCTCATCAGCGGACTTATTGGCCATCGATTGCCGATAGGTCCGTTTTTGTTTTTCGATCTCGTCAAGAACTTCTTGGATCGTCACGATTCGTCATCCTCAATGACAGTGATCTTGAGTTCTCCGCGATCATTCAGATTGCCAATGAGCGTCTTGCCGGTGCGCCAGCACCCTAAGACCATCGCTTCTTCAATCTGATCTTCCAATGACATTGGAGGATGTTTGCGGAACTTGAGCCAGACGATTCCGCAGACGATGACAAGCAACAACACGAACCCGATTTCAATCATCTGATTTTCCTTCTTGCAGATCAGGCGCTACTTCTAGGTATGACCATGTTCCATCTGGATCATGCTCCGGTTCGCATGGACTGATCTTGACCGCTCTGCCGAGGTGCCCGGCCATCATCCGAATCCGAGACTCGTTTTCTCTCAGGATCGTTGTTCCAGTGAATGACGGATTGCTGAAATGTTGACGAACCTGTTCGAACTCAACGCCCGCGGTGAACATCTCTCGATCTCGTTGAGAATAGGCATCCGTATCAATCCAGAATGGCATTACCATTTCGAATTCGTGTTCTTGATCTTGATCTTCAGTCATTCTTGAAATTCCTCTTGTGGAATTCGCTTCCATCTGGCGCACGACAGATCTTGAACGTGTCCACCGCCATGAGCCGTGTCATTGAACATCAGGCCCCGAGATGTCTCGAACACTCGAACGATAACCGGTTGAGTCGCGGGTGAACTTCCCACCCAGAACCATCCGGGACCGTCTGGTTTGTCTGGCCATTTATCCGGCATATTGCAAGCCTTTTTCTTGGATTTTCCAACAAGGGAGACAAGAAAGGGAAACAAGGGACACAAAAACGGTCAGAATCTCTCAAAGTGATCGCCGACCCATTTCAAGAACACGACGACGTCTCGATCAATGATTGAACAGTCTTCGGATGGCCAGACTGATAGCATGAGATTTTCACGATCCAGTCCGATCACTCGCCCCGAGAATTCTATGTTGCTTCCTCCCGCAAGGCCGGGATGCGGATTCTCAAGCCATGTGACAACATCGCCGATCAAGTAGTTCATCGAATCAGCTTTCTATTTCAAAAGGGAAGTCTCGCCAATTGAACCAACATGGATCAAACTCGATGCACTGACGAGCAACGAGACTTCCCGAGTCGATTGCGAGAGGGAGGATTCGAACCTCCAACAAAACAATTATGAGTTGCCTGCTCTACCATTGAGCTACTCTCGCATTTTTCAATACAGAATCGAAGCCAGTCCAGTTTGGCGAAGTTGATCAAACGAGAATTCTTTCCCTCGATCGGTTCGATACACGGTTTGCGATGGATGGGTCCCATTCGCGAATTGAAGTTGTCGCCAGATCTCCGAAGCAACTTGCCGGGCGGTTTCTATCGAACTGCACTGAATTCGCATCGGCCCCACTGACAACAATAGTTCAGGCGACAGAGAAAACGCTACGACGTCGCAGCCTTGAAATCGGAACTCTTCCCTCGACACAACCATCATGATGTCGCCAGCGATGTTTTGAACGCAGACGTAATCTTTCAGCCTGATGGCTTGAAAGAATTTCTCGCTGTCGATTGCCTTGATTTCTGTCTGAACGGCTGTTGATAGGTCTTGTGTCATCCGAAATGTCCTTGATGCTTTTAAAGGATCTCCGAGTCTCGCCACTCGTCAACGATTTTCGAACCGGCTCCCAGGATTGATCTCGGATGACATCGTATTTCCACGCAATAGTACCAATTGCCCTCGTCCAATAGGGCGCTCTGAACTCTGCCGCCGTGGCCCAATTCGCGATGCCAAACGAAATCACCTTTGGCGAATGGCCGGCGGCGCTTTCTGAGCAGTTTCCTGATCCACGTTTTCCATTTTCTCATCCGATGATCCCTTTGAATTCGCGGTCCATGTCTCGCTCGGATTGACTGCGACCTGACTTTGCAGTTTCTTCCGGCCACAGAAACGCCGCAATCTTTTTCAGCCAGTGAGGCGGTCCATATTTATTCTCAACGATGAACTCCAGATAGTCACGCTGAATTGCCGACATCTTCTGGCCCTTGTGTCTGCCGAATGGAATCACCGTTTCGCCGAGATCTTCGGATTGGCTCATTTTCTCTGCTCCGAATGTGAATTGATGGAAATCTCTGGCCTGCCAACAGTCGTCGGTCTTTGACTGACTAACCATCTTAAAACGGCCATCAACATATCGTCGATCAATTTCATATCCGGAGACCCCAGGTCAGCGAGCGCCAACCGGAGTTCTTTAACGGCCAGACTGACTCGTGTCTTTTTGGCTTGGATGTTTTCAGAACCCGGAATGTTCGGCTTTACTTCAGGCTCCGTTGGCAATGTCGACTGAAGTGATCTCCACGTTCTCCGACGTTCGCGACTCGTTCCAGTAATCGCCCGTGAATCTCGAAATGCTTTTGCCTCAATGTCGCTGATCAATGTTCCGATGACACGCTTTTTCCAGCCGTTCGTTGGTGGCCATCCAACGCCAATGATTTTCAGTTGCGCCCGAGTCCATGCCCCACGTTCGGTTCGATTGTCCATCAACCATTGTTCTGTAATCTCAATTGCCATCTGGTTGTTTCCCTAATCAAACTGGAATCATTGATCTTCTTTGAAGAGAAGAAAGATTCGGAGAAAAGACTACCACAAACTATTCCGCAGCGATCGGTGGACGTCCAGTTGTCTCCACAGTTCCTCCCCCTCCCCTCCAATCAATAAAGATGGATGGAAGCGGGGATTCACTGTGAACTTTTCCGCATCAGACCGTATGGCCATCCAGCAGGCGGATTCGTTGGATGCAACGAGCGACCATCCAACGGGAGGGGATTGCACCCGTTTTACCGCGAACCCAGTTCCCATCGCTTTGGCTGGATTCGATTCCACAGAGTCACGATCAAGATCCGTCGCACGCGACATCTGGTTGATCTGTGATGGCTAGAAAAGAAAAAAGCCGTACAACCCGGTGCCTCAGGTTGAAACGGCTTATTGAACACGGGCGAACCCGGTATTCGAAAGGTATTTTGCAGTCTGAGGCACCAGATTGCAACGGGAGTCTAAACAGACTTCGTGTGAATTTTCAAGCAATTCTCTGAAAATCGTGATTTCTGGCCATAATCCTCATTGCGGGGCTGCTGGGCTGCCTACTCAAAGGCAGCATTGAGGTGATGGTTAGGTTGGTTCAAAGTCATCGCAAAGTAAACAATTGCGGATCAGTTGTCGCTGGCGATGGCGATTCAGGACGCATTTCGTGTATCGATCGCATGAGAAGATCGGGACAATCTGCCCCTTGATCCCGCACAAATCGCACACCTCGGAGTCGAATGACTCGCCGCGATGACCGCAGGGTCCGCGATCGATGCGCTGCTTAATTTCCGCAGACATAGAGATATCCGTCATCGGAAATACAGCAACCGGTAGGGTTGTGGCTGCTTGTCGGGCCATACGTTTGGGACCAGACGAGATTAAACGACGAATCCAGTGCGATGATATTGCCGAGTCCGGCCATCGGCGACGTGACAAAGTAATATTGCGCCGAATCGCAGCACGTATCGGATACGGTCGGGTTTGTAGTGCTTGTGCCAATTGCGCCCGGACCCGTCCCGGAGAGGAGTGGAAGAGACGATCCGCCGCGAAAAAGGGGTGGTGCAGAGATCGCGTTGGGGCTGTTGGCGCTAAACTTACCGCCGCCAGACTGGATGTTTAGATTGTTTGTTGCTGGAGAAAAAAACGTCCCAACTCCGGTCGATGGAACGACTGTCGCGTTCGTGGCGACTGCGTTGCCGGAACCATCAAAACAACAATAGGCGAATATCCCTGGGGTTGGCGTAGAATAAAGTGTGGTGACAGAATTCGTGAACAGTTGAGGGATAGTTGCGGTCGCAACCCCGAAATACTGGCCAAAGGTTTCATTTGTGCAAAATATCGCGATGCCTCCGGCCGCAACAACCGACATCACATTATTGATGGCAACCGATCCGGTGTAACTCATCTTCCAATCGATTACGCCGCTGAAATCAATGCTGTAAAACCCTTGAGAGAAACTGAAGTTGGCAGGGTAAACATTGAGCCCAATTATTCGGCCTAGCGATGTATCAACTGAGAATGTTCGCCTCGCGGGGTCCGAGAACTGGTCGTCGTAATGCCAAATCTCAGCGCCGGTGCTGTCCATGCGACAAATCGCGTTGACGTCGCAACTGACCATGACATCGTTAGTGCCGGTCAGCGGTAGCACCCTGAAGGCCCGTTTAGCGCCGGGACTGGTTCCAACAGCCAAAGACGTCCAAATGATCGAGCCGTTTGAAGGATCGATCTTCATCACATTATATACACCTCCGCCGCTACCGCAGGAGCCGCAGCATTGACCAAATCCCATCATGGGCAATCGACTCCCAATAGCACTGTCTCGCTGCCAATCTGGGTCCAGAATGCATATGCACCTGGCAATCCATTCATTGTCAGGGAGCGATTTGTGACGGTGATGTCTGTTCCGCTTAGCGTCGTTGAACCCGTGCCAACATATGCCTGGACGGTGCAGGTCGTAGAACCACTCCTGGAATTGGTCGCCACCGAACAGGTTGATGTCAATTCGCCGTGGAATATCTGTCCTTGAGATGCCGCCGCAATGCGGTTGAAGATTGCGATCTGATTTCCTGATGGTCCAAACGCGCCACCTTGAGCATTAAAACCACTCCCACCCCTGCTTAAATACCATTTCCCACTAACTGGGGACCATTGTTCTCCAGCAGTAGGAACCGCGACACCGGGGTCAATTGCCACATAGATGAATGAGTCGGAATAGGCTCTCGATAGCGACGCACGCGGAGTTTCTTCAGCGTCACCTGATGTGCCGCCAGTTGCCCCTGCCGGAATGTCTGTATCGCCCGTAACGAGAAAATTCCCGCTTTGTCCGCTGTATTGCGTGACATGATGGATCACTTCCGGATCGTTGTTTGCGTCTCCAGTCGTGTATTCTACGAACGTCACAACAACGACCGAATTCGGTGGAATGTTCATCCCCGAATCGTTCTGAATCATCACTCCGCGAACTGGCGCTAAGTCACTCATAGTTCAATTTACAACGTGTTGAACGTGCCTTTCGTGGCTTGACGCCGGGATTCAATTTCGGCCTTCAATCGCAACTTCTGCTGAATGTTGTGACGACCGTCGCGCTGTCGCCGTTCGGCATACGTTGGAATGTCGAAATTATGTTCCGTGCCGTTCGACGCGATCGTGTTTGTGCCTTGCTTGCCGATCTCGTACGTCACCTGTTGAATCGCTCCGTCCATGTCGATCGGGAATAGGCCGATATAGGTTCGCGTTTGCGTTGAGATCGTCATGAACGTCTGCTGAATCTGATCAAGGTAGTAATCGCATTGATTATTCACGTCATCGCTGTTGTTGGTATTCGATGACCATGTTCCGTCCGGGTTGTAGAGATTGATGAACCACGGCTGAATGTCGTTCTTGACGATCGTAGCGACGTTGGTCGGATCAGGATTCGGACTGTCGCTGATCTGTCGGAAACGGAAATAACGGATCGGTTGCCATGTGTCGGGGTCTCGGATCTGGATCGCACAAACGTAGAACAGTTTCGCGAAGTCATATCGAGTTCGTGTCGTGCCATCTGGCTGTGCGATGTTCTTTGTGATGAACGTCATTTGCCTGGACGTCGTGACGATCGAGCGGTCCGTATCCAGTGGATCGGCATTCAGATTGAAGGAACTCCGTTCCTCGGGATACTTGTCGACGTTGGGTGATTGATAGTCGATGCGTGTTCCCGGCGGATAATTGATCTGCGGTGAGACGCGGGATTCAAATTCGCCGAACATATAGGCCGGCCGGGGATGAATCTCGCCGCGTTCATCGGTGTAGCACTGAGCTAACTTGTCGGTCAGGATGATCTGCTTGCGGCAGACGTAACCATCGTATCCGTTGATATACATGGTCGGGAAACCAAGGATGAGTCGCTGTCCATTCGAAAACGGCGTCTTGATCCTCCACGAGCGATAGAGATAGGTACGGGCGATTTCGCGGGCGCTAACAGCCGTTCCGTCCGCTTGCAAAACCCGCGTATTGCTGAGGTTGCACATCGTCGACGGTTCCAACCCATACCCGTAAGCCACGTCATAGGTATTATCTGGATTCGGACAGTAGCTAAGTTCCTGCGCCGGAAGCCACGATTGATCTAAGTCACGACCGATCGGTTCCATCGGCAAAGCGACCTGATAGTTCACGGGAGCCGTCACAATCTGGAGAAAATCAGGAATCTCTTTCGGGTCGATGCCATCGCCGCCGTCTTGATACGGAAGATTATCCGGTAAGGGATTTCCGACGCCCGTCTGGCAGATCACCCAGGTTGCATCAGACCTGCGCGGCACAATCCGACAGCCCAGGTCATCGCACATCTGTGCCAGACACTGAGCGGGATTTTCCGATTCCCAGTCGATATCGGGCCGGGCATCCGATGGCAATGCCGAGACGTCGAAACTTGTTTCCCCCATCGCAATGAAACAGAGTGTCGCGATCTCTTGTGGCGTCTTCTCATGCAATGGATCAACGAAGTTATTCGGCAGTCGGACATTGGCTCGCAACGTGATTTGACCGTAGGCCCATCGCCAGCGTGAGTCCAGAATGCGGACGCTGACAATTTTTCCGCCGCTGTTTCGCTGGAACGAGGCATTGTCGATTGTGCATCCGGGAATCACGATCTGATTCGCGTTGTAGGTGAAAACCATGTCACCAATGCGATCAGGCCAGCCGTATTGCGGAAAGACTCGCACGACGCAAACCGATGGCGAGATCCCGCTGACGTCCGTGAATCGAACGGAGTCATACACTTGGATACCGGGATATTCCCATGCGCCAAAGTTAATTGTTGTCATAGTTCATTACGTGATGACGAGAGAAGTTGAACCGCCATGTTGAATGTTGAAGCCGGTCAGGTTGTCCATGACAGCCGTGATCGTGCCGCTGTTGACCGTTCTCTGATTGTCGATCACCGTCACCGATGACGAGAAGACATTCAGCGTCGTGATCGCTTTGCTACGCGGGTCCCCGTCGCAGTTCAGCGTTGCGGAGTTGTAGAGATTGGCCGTTCCAATTGTGCCAGTCGTGTTTTGGTAGACCGTGCCGTTCAAGGCATTGAGAGTTGTTGCCGATCCGTCTTGAATCGTCATCGAGCCGCCGGCTTGTCCAAGATTGGCTGTTGTCGCCGCGCTTTGGAATGTGATGTTGCCACCGTTTTGACTGATCGTTCCTAGCGTTGTCCCCGGCCCGCAGATCAAGCTGACATCGGTTGTCGCGTTGTTGAGAAATCCGGTCTTGATTGTCGGGAAGTTTGCGGTTGTGCCGAGATAGAACGCCAACCCCGCATCACCCTTGGTCATATCGAGTTCACTGGAACCATTGCCGCCAGTGATCAACACAACCGGAGTGTAACGGTCCAGACGGCTTCCGGTTCCCATGATACGAACCGTCGACGTATTGGCCCCAAAGGCAATATTGAACCGTTGCAATGCGGGACCGTTGATTGTCGCTGTGCCGCCAACCAGCGTGAGCGACGTCGTACGATATTCGGCATAGCTCGTCGGTGAATTGGTGTTGATCAGTGGCAGTCCAATCGTGCCGGTGAATCCTGGATTCACAATCACCGTGATGCCAGTCAATGTCGTCGACAGATTGAACAGACAAGCCACTGAACCATTATCAAAGACCAGCGTATCGCCATTGACTGGAGCGACACCGCCAGACCAGTTTTGCGCATTCGCGAAGTCATTGGGACCCGTGGCCGGAGTCGTGTTGGCAATCGAGAATGTTGCGCCGCCGCTGGTGGCCACAGACGGCAATGTCGGATTGCCTGCCACGTCACCTTTGAGTTGAATTGTGGTGAATGGCCCGGCGACCGGGAATGCCGTTGCGGTCAGTTCCTGAAACTCCGGCGGTGGAACCGGAGCCGTCAGTGAATTCCATGCGGCCACAATCGCCGTCAAAATCGAATTGACGGTATCGGTCCCGCTGGCGGCATAGGCCAGTGATTTGCCGTTGATCGTCAGAGTATACGTCTGGCTGATCACGGTCCCTGACAGGGAGATTGTCCAGAGATCATTGACCGCATTTGCAGCGCCGAGCCATCGTTTGACTGTCATCGCTTATCCTTGAGTATTTGGCAGTTGGCTGAGGAACGGTGTTGCGGAAATGTATTCGTACTTCCAAGTCGTCGTATATTCGACTGGCACGCCACGGATCATTTTTGGACTCTTGTAGGTGACGCCCTGAGCAGCATTCCCTGAAGTTCTCGCCGCCCCTGGAAATAAAGCCGCCGCAGGTGATGGCCAAGTTACTGTCGATGTCGCCGATCCGGCTTGCGTTCCGAAGTACCATGAATTGGTCGAGACCTGTTGCAGTATCGGCAGACCATTCTGCGGAATTCGCTCAACGAAGATCGGCAGTCCGGCATTGTCTGTAAACGAGGTTGTTTCCTCAAAGGACGTCAAAGTTCCTGGCGATGCTCCCGGATAGGAATCTTGGAATAGCGTTGTATTCTGAATCGCAACGGTGACTTCGAGATAGTTGATACCGTCGACGCCGCGTAGCATCGAATGACCTGGCTGACCAAGAACGACTGGTCCCCCAACTGATCTAGCGGGGTCCATAAGCCAGTTCGTGCCGGCGAATCCGCAAGGTTGCCCATTCCGCGAATAGGCTTGTCGCATCTCACCCAGATAACCTTGGAGTTCGTCAGCCCCACCGCCTTGCAAATCAATCCAGCGAGCCAAGACATTCCACGTCTCTTGCATCAGATAGGCGCGTCCGTTCGGCCCCAATACGAGATTCCGCTGAATCCCGTTGAAGTTCGTGGATTTGTCCTGATGCAAGAAGTCACCGTAGAAAAATTGCGTACTAGCTGCCATAGCGTCTTTGATCCGTCAAAGCTGGGGACTCCACGTCTGGATCTGCACGATGTAATGTTGGATTTCCTCTTTTAATTCGTCGAACTTCTGCTTGACGGTGTTTGTGTATTCTTCGAGGTTGAGAGCATCTTTTGCGGCCTGTGCCAATTCCTCGCCCATCTTTCTGATGTCATCGCCGCTTTTGCCAATGGCAGCCTTCCCCGGTTGCGTCGGCAATGCGTCCGCTTTGGCTTGTTCCGCTTCTGCGATAGCAAGATGATCTTCGTCTTGTGCCCTGCTACGGCGACCGCTCTTTCGAGCCGTCCGCTGTGCCTGGGCCTCCGTGCTGATGGACGCAGCGTCATCGTGACCGGTCAATTGAATTTCTTCTTGGGTGAACTCTTCGACGCCCTCCCATTCGTCTCGCCCTTCACGTTTATTCTTAGCTTTCCGGGCAACGATTCGATCGTGTTTTTCCTGAATCATCAGCTTACGATTTTGAGAACCGAAGTTTTCGGAGCCGGCCCCGATTTCGAATGACTTTTGTTTTTCCTTCACTTGTTGAACGATCTTGTGAGTCTCGTTCTGATATTCGCGGACCGACTTGTTTTGCTCGGCCAGAACTCGAAGTGTTTCCTGTTCGTTCTGAAGCCGCTCTTTTGAAAGTTCGACGGTCTTGCGAGCACTCTCGTCTTGCTCGGATGCTCCCGCCGCCTGACTGCCTTTAATCTTGGCATCCAATTCGGCGTGTTTTTCACGTTGGGCCGTCGTCAAAGTCATCCGACCATTGATCAATTCGCCCATGCCGAGATTAGGATCGCCACGGAAGAACCCACGGACGGCCGATGTAATGCCGCGATACCCGACTGTTGGATAGGATGCGCCAGCGTTTTGCAGAAGACTGCTTTGCTGTCTCCGCATCGCTTCCTGTTCCTTGGCTCGCGATGCCGCCATTCGCTGACGGTTCTCGGCTTCTGCCGCCAATCCTTTTTCAATATCTCCTCGCCGACCTCGCAGCGTCGTCAGCCGGTCTGACAATGCCCCTTGCGTCTCGGAGAATCGCTGAGAGTTTTCCAGACGCTGACGATGCAGATGTTTCAATTCAGGCGACAGATTCATGTCGTGTTCATAGGCTCTCGCCCCGGATTCAGTGGCTTCGCGTCCGCTGATGTTCGTCAGGCTCCGGCGAGCCTCTTGCCCCGAACTGGAGATCAGTTCGTTGATCGCAGTCATCCGCGCCAGATGTCTTGATTGAATCGACGAACCACGAGAAGTTGCCTCAGCCGCCGCTGTCGACTTCCCGATCAGCATGTCGTAATAAGATTCGGTAACACGCCGCGTCTCAATCACATACGTCCGCCACGCCACCAATGCCGCTATTGCCGTTCCGATGGCTGCTGCGGCGGCAAGGAATCCAGCAGACGCAACGGTCCCGATTCCGGCCAATGCTCCACCAGCCGCGCCCCCGGCTCCAGATGCAGAACCAGCAGCAGATGCCGCGGCTGATGCTTTGTGTGCCGCGGCCAATTGGGTAGCGAGTGAAGTTGCTCCACGAGCCATGTCCATGTAGCCTTGAATGGCCACCACGGTCTTAATCATGGACGCGGTTTCTTCATCGGACGAAGTGGCAACTAACGCCAATCCTTTGGCGAAGTACAGAGCCGAAGTCGCCGCATGTCCGAACGCTGCTGCCTGCCGTTCGATATCGCCAGTCGTATCTGCTCCTGAACCGCCCTTCATCTTGGCGAGATTGGCTTTTTTCTCCTTATTGGTTTGCTGGACAGCCCGAGCCACGAACTGATCCATTGTGGACTGTTGCTCTTTTTCCTTGTCGGCCCGTGCCTTCTTTTCGGCGTCCACGTAGGCTTTGTGAGAAGCGTCTCGTTGCTTCTGGGCTTCTACCGCCGCGGCCATCCGCTTCTTTTTCTCTGCCGCCGTCGGATAGATGGCTCCCTGAGACGCGAAATAATCATCAAGATCATTCTGAGCGCCGCCGGCTTCCATCGCCTGCTGGGCAATTTGCTGAGCCATTGTCGAGCCGGCCATGTTGCCACGACGGACACGAGCCGTATGGAACATACTTCCAGACATCGCCCCGGATGAACCGGGCGCACCAACCGAGAATGATCCCGTTCCGCTAAATGATGACGTCTGATTCAATGCAGCAGCGTACGCATCACTAACCGATTTGATGGATGCCATCGCCGCGGTCGTATCGATCGGTCCAAGCTTCATGTTGCCATCGACAACAGAAACCTTAATGGACACTTCTTTAGTGACGTCGTCAGGCATGAATCAAAGCCTCACCAATTTCAATCATCCGTTTACGGAATGACACCAACTGGAATTTTTCGCAGTCGTCGATCACTTCCTGAATCACAGCCGCGTTTCGTCTGACAACCGCGTCATCCGGCCAGTGACCGGTTACTTTGCACTCCTTGAAGTGCTGGAAACAAATCTGATTTTCCTCACTCAATGATTTTGGATTTTCGGGAGTTCCTTTCGCACAACCGATTCTCGTTCGACATGGCGGCGGGCAACCAAAGTGACGGAGTTCTGGATCGCCTTTGAGATTTTTTGTCCGCAATCCCGTCTTTTCGTCAAACTGCCATTTCTGACAAACACCACAATCTCGGTCTGCGACTTTCTGATTCAGAATCAGGAGTTCGAGACCGTATCGGAGTTTTTTAGCTGCGCCTCATCGGATGGCTTTTTCTCTTCACCGGGAATCGGGTCGCTGACCTGTCGGCCGCGGATGATACTGTCGATCGCTTGGAAAACCAGTTCGTTAATCCGATGCAGGGAATGCTCGGTAATGGGGACGACGCCTTTGCTATTTTTGATGTCCCACGAAACCAGCTTGCTGATAATCAACTGACAAGAAATCTTGTCGGCCTTTTCTCTCGCCTCGGTGTTTGTGTACTGGTCCGCCAATGCCACGGCCATTGCGGCATCGTGTTTCAGCAGTTCCAGTCGTGTGCATGGACGGTAAGAGAACCGAACGGCGTCATAGAGAATCTCGCCGTTTTTCTCCTTTGGGGCTGCCGCCAAATATCCATCATTCCGCGTAAACCCGTCTTCGATGTAAGTCGCCATCTCAATTTTTCTTTCTTTTTGATTTTCCGAACACTACAATGAATGTTGCCACTCACACAAAAGGGCCAATCTATGGGAATGAAATTCCACAAGTTTCATCTTGAAGCCGATGCAACTGGTTTACCACCAGACTTTTGCGTCGAACTCAATAAAATCGTCGCCAGCGAGTCATCAACGCCGATCGAACGTCTTCTTGCCATGCATCTGGTTCGTTTGGCCGACAGCTACCGCGATTTGGTGCATGCCCTGGGTAACGGGACCGTCACGGCATATGTGCCGGAATCCGGTGTCGAAATTGTCGACGATGACGATTTCGATGGACGCCAATCGAAATAGCGTCGGTTCAATCCACATTGAGGAGTCCGCAGCGGCGTCTTGTCCGTTGGGACCGGGATTAAGCGTTGGTTGTGATCATTTCTTTTGTGGTCGAAATTCCATAAGCCTGATAGTTCAACGGCTGACGTAGGTGATCGCGGCCTGGAACGATAACCGTCTCGCTGGTTGCGGCCAAGGCTCCGAACGTGAACGTGATCGAATTCGAACCGTTGGTGAATGCGAGCGAAGCCGTGATCGGCGCTCCGATGGTCGGACCCGTCTGGTTGAGCGTCAAGAGGCCGGCTTCAGTTGCCGTGTATTTCGTTTCAATACTCAACATGATGACTCGGTCTGTCGGTTCCAGATCCGTGGCAGTCTGACCCATCATGTAAGTCGGTTTGATCTTGTTGTCGATTGACAACGCGAATCGATCGATTGCATAGGCCACGCCGTCAATCGTGACGCCACTGCCGAGATCGTACATCACATAACCGGCCGTCGTCAGATCTGTCGCACTGGCGGCGGCTCCGCCTGTCATGGTGCAGGTCTTGCCAATGAAATCGAGATCCAGATCCAGCTTCTCACCCGGAGCGCAACTGAACGTGCCTTTCGTGAATCGGCCGAGAAATGTTGCTGTTGCGGCTGGCGTATTGGTGACGACCGTCACGTCCTGCATTGCATCTGTCAGCGTCAATGCCGATGCTGAGTTCAACAGGAACTTCAGAATCTCTCCCAGTTCAACGGGAGTCGGTTGCAACTTCAGTGCGCCGGCAACCGAGATATTTCCCTGCCGGAGTCGTTCACTGGGTCGCGTGCGAGTTCCGCGTAGACTTTCATCATTGATGACGGGACGAGTTTCTTTGATGCTGTGAGACAGGAACGCGATCGGATTCGATCCGACGCTCACGCCACATGCATAGCCCATTGATTCGGTCATGGCCGAGACTCCCTAACAATGCCGCATCATCTGTGCGGCGATTCAAAATCCGTTTTGTTGCCAATCAATTACTGAGCGGCTTTTTCGCCCGTTGTCGTGACTTCGGCCTGCTCACCGGTATCCGGTTGATCGGCCGACTTCCCATCGTCTGATTCGGTATGCGGCGGCTTGATCGGTTTCGTATCGCCATCAGGCTTGGATTCTTGTTTTGGCGGTTCACTCGATGACTTCACCGGCATCGCAGGTGGATGCTCCGGATCTTCCCATGAATGAGCATAGGCAACCGCAGCCTCTGCCGAATCAAATGGCCCTTGCGTGATCTTCCTTATTGTCACCGGCGATGGCGTCCCCTCGGGTGATCCGGCTGGAACTTCGCCTGTCTCGGTGATTTCGCGGCTGACGCTCGACTGATAGCCATCGGGAGCGGTTTCGCAGACTTCTGCGGTCACAGAACAACCGTTGATTTCCAGTGGCTGGTGAGGCGGAATCGGCGGCGGCTTCTCGGCGTCCTTCCACGACTTCGCGTAGTCAATCGCTTCCTGATGTGAATAGAACGGCCCCTTTGTGACCGATGGCGTTCCTTCGGCAGCCTGTTCGACGGGATCAGAATGGCCAACCCAGCGGGTTGCCATGAGCGTAAACCCCTCGACGCCATCTGGATTCCACTTGGCCACAACATGGCAGGCGTCGATATGCATGATCAGAGTCCCTTCCCATCAATCGCATCTAAAACGACTGCCTGCGCCGCGTCAGCTATTGTGCCAACAATCGCATCCACATGATCCGTATTAATACCAATAAACTCACGTTTTGGCAAATTGATAGTGTCGCCAGGATGCTTCGTTTGCCCTCTTTTGCCGATCAGGAATTCCTCAACAGTGAACTTGCCGCCAATCTCATGCTGCCATGCGTAAGGGACCGATGTTCCCCAGATCAATGATTTTGCCGAAATGTCTTCAATGTGTTCGCTACTGGTTCCAATCACAGACTCTTTCAACCGGCCCGTATCGTCCAGAGTCTTGTGATCCGCCGATGCTCCCGGACGCTTAAAATACCACGGCGTCCATTTTTCACCGCTCGGTCCCGTTTCGTCGGCGAAGTATTCAGCATGAATCACTCGCAAATAGTCGGCGGTCCCTTTCATCTCGCTGGAATAATCAGCCTGTTCTAAAGCCGTCTGGACCCTGCCAACCATTGATTCCAGATCGTCTAAGGAGTTCCCCACGGCGTCTCCCTCGGTTCTTGGAACTTCGCTTGAACGATCATGGATGACATGAATGCTACCCTGTCGTAACGAATCCCAGGAGCGACGATATTGCCCGGTTTGACGACCAGATTCCAGTTTTGCGTCAATCCCGGAATGCGACGGTTATTCAGGTTGCGACGGATGCATTGTCGCCAACCAAGCCGTTGTTCGAATGCTGCTAGGAATCCGTCACCTGTCACGACTTTTCCGAAGATGATCACGGTTGTCGGATAGAAAACGGAATCCTTATCAACTGGCGTTTTCGGATCGGAATTCAGATCCTCAGTTCCCCACGGCGCAATCGAGATAAACGGCAACGTCAGCGGTGCGATTTGTGCGTCTTGGTATTCAGGAATTTCCTGAATCAACGAACCCATGATGCCCGGCAATTCCAGACCATCCACGATGGACTTGATGAAAGTCATCGTATCAAAATGATTGGAAATCCCGGCCATGATCAGGTTTACTCATCCAGATTTTGAACATCGGTGTCAGCCGATTTTTTGACAGAATTGGCCTTAAACGTCGCTCGCTTGGGAATCTCCGATTGGATGAACTTCATCACGTCATCCATATCAACAGTCGACAGACCGGACATCACGTCGGACAGATCTTGAATGGCCATGTCCAATTCGGAACCGACAACCAATCCGCCGGTATCTTCGAGTTCTTGCGTTGTGACAGCCGATTTGGATTCGCTTTCCTTGCGGCCTTCCTCGCTTCGGCGGGTCATTTCCGCTTGACCGAGATCTCGCCGACCAGCCGCCGCGGCCATCGCATCCGCTTCTTTTTTCGAGACACCTTCTTTGTCCTGAATCGATTGCGACACTTCCGCGAAACTTTTGATTTCGTCGGGGGTCATGCACTTGATGCGGCCCCCTCGGACCATTGGTAATGCGATTGATTTGAACATTATTGGATCACCAATTTGCAGACGCATTCCCAAACAGTCAGAACCGTTTTGACTGTCGTCCCCGCCGCGGTCACGTTGTAGGTTTGTCCGTTGAAGACAATGAGATCGCCGGTTCGAATCTGATAGTTTGTCGCACCCGTTGGGTTCAATCCTTCCGCCGGAACTTTGACCAATGTCTGATCGGCCTGGACATTCATTTGACCATAACGTTGCAATCCGCTCTTGATCGGTTTAATCCAGCAACCCTCAACTGTTACCGTGACTGTGATTGACGAATTGTTCGGGTTCATCGTGATCGTGGCGGGTCCCCGTTCTGGGATCACCAGACCTCGAATCGCCGTTGCCATCGCTCTTGTGAACAAGTTTCACCATTCACACTACGGGAACTTTTCGACCAGCAATAATTCGTTCCACTGAACCGATCAGCGAAGTCAAATCGTTTGGATTGATCATTGAGACCGAGCCATCCTCATACGATGCCGATTGGAATGCCCCGCCTGTTGGAATCCCGGCCACTGCTCGAATGATGGCCATTGCCGCGGCATACTGAATATCCATCGGAACTGGCGCAAATCCTGCCGTATAAATCACCAGAATGTTGCCCCGAGGCGGACTCGGTTGCATCGCCACTTTTCCCGGCGACCAGACATGGTTGTTCTGCCAGACGAAGTTGATTCGCTTCAATTGGCCAGTCGAGCCAATGCCCCTTTCGCCGGCCAGGATGCAATAGTCTGATCCGGCAACCAGATCTTTCGACGGATCGAATGATCCTGCCGTTTGTCCGAAGTTCCCATCGTCATCAAAATTGACGCGGGATACGGAAATGACTGGCCAGTTCGAAAGTTGCAGAACCGAACTATTGTCACCCGTCAGATATTCGGTGTAGGTCTTTTTCCAGATCGTGCGGTGCAATACCTGTTCGATGTGCGCCGACGTGCCGGCGATCAACGATTCAAGTTGCGTGTCAGTCGCGTTCAGAGTCGGACCAGCCAGACCCTTCACGTAGTCAACGGTCGTCAAGCTCATAGGAGTTCAGATCCTCCCTCAATTGAGCGTTGACGCACCCGGACGGGACGGAGCGGACACCGCGGGTTTTTCAGCCGGCGGCGTTTCGGACGGAGCCGATTCAGCCGCGGCCTTCATTGCGTCGGCGCTGGACTTCAGATCTTCGCTCGCCGTAACAACGGCCTGATGATCTGCCGGCTTAGATGGCTCGATCGTCACGGGGACTTCCGGAACTTCGATTGTGGCTTTCATCGCCACTTTCAAGGCGTCCGCTTTGGCCTTCAGGTCTTCGCTGACGGACACAACCGCTTGATGAGGCGAGACGTCTTGAAGAGTCGTTGTCGGCTTTTCCGCATCCTGCACAGCGATCGCAGCGGCTTCCCATGACAAACGCACAATTGACGGCAACGCGGGGTTGTTTCTCACAATCCCATTGTCGTCTGTGACCGACCAAGCGGGATGCCCGAACTGACTCATCTGAGCGCCGTCGTGAACGGCACACCATGCCTCATAGGCGATTTGACCGAGTGACTTTGGAGGCGGAACGACAACCGCATCGGCCTCGGATTTCACTTCAACCATGATCAACTCGCTTTGCAGGATTTCCTCTTGGTCAATTCAACGCCATCAGACCGGAATCAACCGATCAGTTCGAGGCCGCGGCTTTGGTTTCCGCGGCTTGTTCGTCGACTTCCTGTTGAGCCTTTTTCAATCGTTCGGCCCGCGTCAACACGCCGGGAAACAATTGTTCGGCTTGGTTGATCATCGGCCGCGTCCATTTCCGCTTCGGATACAGAACGGTGTCCGATGACGCCTTGCCCCAGTCGGTCCGATCCAGCTTCGACAGATCGTCCATCGTTTCCAAGATGTCTTCGATCTTGCCGTATTTTTGGGACACCATATTGGTCGGATGGGTTTCCGGCAGATTGGGCGCATGGGCAATGTCGAAGACGTCGATTTTTGGTGGCAGAATCAGCGTGTCGTTTTGAAACTGCCCTTCCGCCTTCTCGAACGCCGCCGCGTAGACGAAGCATTGCATCGCCAAGCCTTCGGGACTCGTCGTGCCGCCGTGATGAGCGATGGTGGCCGTGAAGATGTCGCGAGCGTGACTAATGGTCTTGCCCTTGGACGGCTTCTTGCCTTTACCCCTTGGTGATTCATCGCTGTCGACAACTGCGGTTTCGTTCTCGGCCATAATGGAACCTTCGCAAATTCGAGCAAGAGAGAAGCGGGCTGAAACCAATCAGCCCGCGTATTTTCAACTAGCCAACTGACGATTAAGCCAGCAGGTTCGGACAGATTGACTGAGCGTACTTGAGGCCGGCAGCGATATAGAAACCGCAACCCAATTGAGCGCCTGCCGAACCCGTGTCAGGAATCGACATTTGCACGTAGTTGTAATTGTTGTTGACGTCCAGCATGTGTGCACCGACTTCAACGGCAATCACTGCCTGACTCGCCGCGGACGTTGGCGTATACGTCCCGGCAGCGGCCTGGGTGATGATCGTCCATTGATTGGTCGATGCGATCGCACCAATCTTTTGTCGGATTCGCGTGAAGTTCAGCGCCTTGGGAGTTCCGCCCGAACTCGTCAGGGCCTGCTTCAGCGTGAAGACCGGATCGTCGCTCGCCGTGCCAGCCGCCTTGAACAGGACGCAGACCAGACGCTCGATGAACTTCATATTGATCCACTGGCCGTTGTTCGCCCCCGTTTCCATATCGATCGGCACGAATGCCGGAACGATATCGTTGTATTCGAGGAATTCGGCGTTCTGGGCTGCAATCATGGTTTTCTTTCCGTTGCGGTTAAACCGCCGACTGAGACTGAGATTCTTCCACAACCAAAAGAACTATGGACGGCTAGCCAAGGTGACGAATGACGATTGGGTGTTCGTTCCGTTGGCTGGGGTGATCGGGCTGTTTTCCCACGGCATCGCGTTCATACGCATCGTGAACCGCAACGCCATTTCGTCGGTCAAGAACGCGACGTGCATTGACGTGGCCTGTTCGATTCCGCCTTTGCTGATCGACAACACTTGGCTGAGATCGGCCAGCGTGATATCGCCTTGAGTCCCCAGCGTTTTGGCGAATTCGATCGGTTCGACGGGTCGACCGCCGAGCGTACCGTATGGCAGACCAGCCAGCCCGGTTGGCGGTTGGTAGACCAGTTGGCCGGAATAGGTTCCGGTTGCCAAGGTGAGTTGCATCAACTGCTGAATCGTGTCTTGGTTCACGAACCACGATGCATTCTGCATGTATGGTGCGAACAGCCGATTCTGCATCTTGATGATGTTCTGAGCGACGATGGTCGTATCGGCCTGACCGCTTTCCTTGGCGATTGCCAGCAGCGACAGGGCATTCTGGATTCCCAGCGGTTTGCCGACGTTATTGCCGTTGAAGATGGCATCAGCAATCAGCCAAGCGAATTCCTCGGACGCCTTCCGCATCACGTATTGTTCGAGCGCGATGGAATTGTCATTGATCAATTCGTCGGTCAGATAGACCAGCACTTGCAGTTTCTGCAAACGCAGATTGATCTGACGGACGGTTGGCTTGGATGGCAAATAAGTTCCACCTTCACCCACCCAATTGCCTTGGATACCCCCGGCTCGACTGCCGGTGACGCGGCTGGTTTCGGCATTCGCCAGAAACGCCATGTTGTTCCCGGTGACGGTATAGCCGTCCGTGCGGGAAAGGATGTTGTTGCTGTAAAGATGCTCGTGAATCTTCAGGTTGAATTCGGGAATCACACCGAATCCGCCGTCAGACGCGATGCCTTCCGACATTCCCAATGCCTTCATTTGGGAATCGTATTCCTTCATGTGGGCATACATGTTGTCGCGGAACTTGGCGGTCCCTTCGCCGTCCTTTTGCATCCCCTGGCGAATCCAGTCGGAGATCGATTTGAATGTGCTGACCTGACGGCCGGCCGGGCGATAGCCGATCGATTTCAGAATCGACATCGACTTTTTCATGGAACCACGAGACGGACTCGCCTGCGGAACACGGCCTTGATAGCCGGAAAGCATCGTCAGTTCCGGTGAATCCGCACCGGCTTCTTCCCACCAGCCTTCAGCGCCATTGTCGCGCGAACCGTGGGCATGAATGGACGGAGTCGCTTCGACTTTGTCTTGCAACGACTTCAACGCCGATTCAGCCTTTTCAGCTCGCTGAATTGCGGTTTTGCTCATTTCGAGAAGTTCGGCAGATGTGGGAGCGGGCATGTTGAATCAACCTTCCTGGGGATCGTGGGCTTACTGAAACCATCCTGGCCATTCGGCCACAATCAAAAACAAAACGCTCGACTTAAGATTTTGCGGGACTGAGTTTCGCCATCAGTTCTTCGGCTTCCTTCAACTGCTCGGCAGTCAATTCAGGTTCCGAATTGGCGGACTTGGATTTCAATTGTGATTTGTGCAGCGATTCTGATTCTGATTCCAGACGTTCAAGGAACTTGACATCGCTGTTGATGATTCGCTTTTGGTCTGGAGTGATGTTGGCCTCGGACAGCAGTGATTTGAGGCGATATGTGACGCCGCCCACGGATCGTTGATGCGAGACCGACAGAGCCAAGAACGACTTCATCGCGGAGTCATCGCCGCCTTCATCGTCACCGCCTTCATCATCCATGTCGTCCGACTTCAGGTCGGATTTCATTTTCGGATAGTGTTTGGCGTGCGAACCTTCGAGCGATTTCAGATGAGACCGCAATTCGCCGCACATGTCGGTCGCGTCTTTCTTGACGCCTTCATGTTCGAGCATGGGTCCGGTGCAGGATTCCGCCGCTTTACAAACGTCCTTGATGCCTTGATGCATCGACTTCAGGATCTGGCTGCCGAGTGGGCGCTGGCTTGGGTCCATGCTTTCAGGTTCCGGCGTTGGTCCGTCTGCATCGCCCGTCGCGACTTCATCAGCAGGCTTCGTTTCGGCGTCTTTTTCCTTGCCATCCGCGTCGGCTGATTTTTTGGCTGACAATTTGGCTTGCTCCGCTGCGGTCACATCTTTTGTTTCGCCGTCGTCATCCATGTCGTTTGGCATTCGCATTTTTGACTTCCATCCGATTCCGGGTTTCGATTGACGCGGCACACAAGCGGACAAGGATTTGAAAATTGGTTCGAGAATTGGCCGACCGTCGAGTCTGTTTCGATCAAGGCATTTGCGAACAGCCGTCATGTTGACGCCCATACGGCACCAACTGATCTCTTCGAGTAAACACCGATCAACGATGTTGACCCACTGACCTGACTTCAAAACTTGTCGAGGAGTGACGAGAGGCTTTTCCCTAACGCTGACGGACCGGATAATTCCTTCATCGATCAGTTGAAAAATCTGGACTGCGGCAGGGTAGCTTTGCGAGAAGTAGGAACCGGCTGTGACTTCCGTTTCGCTGATCTGCAAATCAAGTCGACCGTCAGGCCCTTCCGCGCTGGCGATTGGCAACGGGATGGCCGGATCTAATCCGTGTTCCCAAAGCCAAACTGGATTCAATTCGTAGCGACTGAGATCAAACCCTCTTGGTTGCAGGATATCGCCGACATCGTCGGGATTTGTGTTGCTAACAACGGCTTGAACATACATCCGGGTCGGGTCAATCGAAGATCTCGTAAGAACTCTGTCTAGGGCGAGAGCATCTTGACCGTCGCTGGACTTCAGTCTGTAGAACCGTCCTGCACCTCGGTACTCATCAAATGCATTCAGCGAGTCGATAAGGTTTGGTGCAAGACTGCTCATGCCGGACGATTAGAGAATCACGGCAGAGTTCTGAGAATATCGAAGCGAATCGATTCTTACTGTAACGAAACTTTTTTGCGTCGATCGCGTCTCGTCATCAGAACGAGCGGATCAACTTCAGTCGGCATCGAATAGCGACACTTAGGACAGTATCGATACTGAATCGTGATGCCGTCAGCTCGTTTTTGTGTCGACCCTTGAAGACAGGCGACAGAGCATTTTGGACAGATGGGAGCTTCCGGCAGTCGACGCCACCGGATTCGTTGCAGGCGCTTGGCCTGACGGCTTGTGTCTTCCTTGACCAACATGGCGTTCCTCGCACGGGCGATTACTTGGGAGTAGAACGTAACCAGTTTGGCTTATTCTGGTTGAGGAATCAACAGCAAGCTGTTTTCAATGCGAAGACTGGCTTTTCTATTCGCTTATAGTTTTTTCTAGTTGATTTTCCTAAATCATCTGTCTAGGATGCTCGCAACGCAGTGGTGACAGCCTGCAATTGGTTTTAATTTGATGTTCGTTTGGCCCGCTTTCGACCGCTGTCACCGGTTGGAGGCGGGTCTTTTTCGTGGCACGGCAGGCGTGTCCGGGCGAGTCAAGGACCGGACTGGTACGGAAAGTTCCGACCGGCAATGGCACGGCAGGCATTTAATAGTCATCACCGGTTTATGAACCGATTTTCGGCGATGACTTTTCAAAACAATCGCAGGTCTGCGAGAATCGATTTGCGACGATATTCCATCGCTTTCATGATCAAGAATCGCTCTGGATCGAAAATGTCAAACCGACGTAGCCACCGATTGATCAGCCGTTCTTCCCACTCGGGACCGCCGATTATCTCGTTGGCGCGAGCGTACTGCGCCAATCTCACCAGATGCCCAGAATTCTGCTTTGTGATCTTGTGGTAATAGATCACGGCTGACTGAATCTTGTCGACCGTTAGCGCATTGATGTTCGCCACGTGGATCAGTTTGACGGGAGGGATGAGCCACTTTTCGCCAGTAATGATCTGGTCCCAGACTGACCTGGGAGCGATGCCGCGATAAGGCTTGGCGGTTTTGTAGACGTATGCTGTTCGATGACTGGCCATCAGTCTGGCCGCGAAACAGGCCGCGATTGTCGGACAGACGCAGAGCCTGGGTGTCGGCGGTTCTTTCTTCGCCATGTCGCTTGGCGTTCGTAGGATTGGCTGGAACTCGTTGCCGAGCCATTGGCTCGAAACATGGTAGAAGTGTTTCGGTCGCATTTTGGATCTCGCTCAGTGTTTTCCTTGGATCTTCTGAATGAATTCGTGCCAAGCCAATTCCATCGTTGTGAATTCCGCCGGTCGAGTTGTCCATTCAAATCCGTGGCCGTCCCACGCCTGGCGATTAGTACCGAATCGACTGGGTTGACCGCCCCAGATAACCCAGCATCCATTCTCAAGTCGCTCACACAGGACGCCGCCGTGTTCCTCACGGAATGCGTACAGTTCTGGACGCGGAAATTCAGGACTTTCTTTTTTCGTTTGTTTTTTCATTTCTGTACCAACAATCAAAATTCCAGATCACGAATGCGCCCAGGATCACCAATAATGTCAGCAACGCGATTACCGCCCAATCCATTACCTTGATGGCCATGTCGAGGTTTTCTTGATCGATCATCGAATCGCCTCAAATTTCCCACACCAGCAATCGTTGTAAGTTCTAGGAAATCGTCCCTTGTTAACGCAGAAGTCGTCAATCTCAACAGGAATCCCCGCTTGTTCAGACGATTGCCTATTGGCAGCGATAGAAATCACGCCAATGATTTTTGGCGGATTAATGCGACACTCCCCGCTTTCTCCGTCAGCAGCCGGTTCGTCCCCTAATTCAATTCTCTTCCAAAATCGGCATTCGTCGCATCTCATTGGATGAGCCCTAGTTCGATCAACTTCAGATAGCACTTCAACGTCGCGGCAACATCTCCAGACGAGTTGTGACCTTCAAACTTCTCACCGAACAACTTGAAGTACAGTTCCTCCAGCTTTGGCCATTTGTTGCCGTAAGGTCCTGGGATGCGGCAGTAGTTCGTTGTCGACTTCATCGTGCAAAGAAATTGCTTGTCCTTGAAGATGTCTGGCATCTGGACGCGGATCAGTTCGGCCCAAATGACTTTCAGATCGAATTCCGTGTTGTGGCAGATCACTCGATCAGCTTTTGCAACGTCCGCCGCAAGGGACGTCAGGACGTCCCTGATAGGTTCGCCTTTTACCTCGGCTTCCTCATGGGTGATCTTGTGAATGTCCAGAGCTTTGAGAGTCGATCGCCAGCCGTCTGGTTTGATGACGTGATAGTGCGAGACATCCCAATCGCCAGCGTGAATGTGCCATGCGATCGTTACGATTCGCGGCCAGTTGTCGACGGCTGATGGAGGAGCCCTGTAGGGGAAGATCCGAAGTTTCAGTATCCACGATGATGAAGTTCATGATTGATCCTCGGGAGGTTTTTCATAGGCCATCTTTTTCCACTTGCCAACGAATGCGGTGATCGGCCGGTAGTCGCCACGGGCACACAGATCGCGAGCAATCATCTTCGGCAGATTGCCTCCGTCAGAAGAGACTTCGAACGGCAATCCATCGTAGTAACCGATCATTGGTTTCTTTCCCGCGAACAACCAGAGACCGTAAGAATCGGGCTTGTCGAGCCATTCAGCCGGCTTTGTCGATTCTTTCTTTTCCCGCATGTAGAAACACAAAGCCGTAGCTCCGACTTGCGGAAATTGCATCTGAATAAGCTGCCAGCCGTCGTTGCTTCGTGAGTTCAAGTAGTCGACCGAGTCCGCCTCTCCGGTAACAACTTCGACTTTGTATTCCCACTTCTGCACGATGAGTTCCTTCAGCAACCGAGTTCAATGCAATCAAAGCCTGATGGTTCGAACCGCTTCGGGTATCGCAGTCCTTTTTCACGGATAAAGATCTTGACGTCCGAAATCCAGAATCGGATTTGCTCCTCTTGATTTCGGAATCCTTCGAGCTTCCCTTTCTCAAACCATCGCTTGATCGTCTGATTGGTCACTCGGCAGAGTTTGGCCACTTCTTTGACGGTGAGAGTGTTCATTGCGGTTCAGCCTTTGCCATTTCTTCGGGGTGCATTGCAGTGTACGGCTGGTCGTATTGACGGCCTGTTTCGAAGTCAATGCTGCCGAATCGTCCCCACGCTGACGCAAGAGGATCTCCTGGATCATCAAGAATTCGCCCGAGTCCTCCGTTGGGATGGAACTCATCGGCGTCTCTTGCTTGATGCTCTGGCCAATGCTGCAATCGTTCACGCTTGATGATTTCCACCAGACGCCGGCGAGCCAATCTCACGAGCGGCAGATCATGCTGATAGAACTTGCCGCGTTCGACTTTGACAATCCTCAGTATCGACATGGCGATGTTGATTTCACTCAACAATCGTTCCCGGCCTTCCGCCGCTTGGAGAGTGTTCCACTCGGAGCCGTCCGCCGCTTGCCATTTCTGAATCAGTACAGCCATTTCACGGACCTTTTCCAAATGCCAGTTTTGTAATCAGCACATCTACGGCGTCGAATTCCGCTTTCTTGCGAGCCAGTAGAATCTCATTGGTCGAGATCACAAACGCGGCCCGGCGTGAATCTCGTTCCGCGGGAAACGCCGTTCTGGCTGACTTCAGGGCATCGGTCGCATCTCGACACCACATCCATGCGACCCGCTGATCATGAGACGAGACGGCATTCGTCAGCTCACGCCTTTTCGCCCAACAGTCTTCAATCAGTTCACGATATTTGACGAGTGAGATCCGCGGCATGATTGATCCTTGTGTGGCTTCGAGATGAACGAACTCCGAACAGCGGCGACATTTTCAAACGTCACGACGCATCCGTTGAGACTGACCACATGAGCGCCCATTGACTTCACCAGTCCAGTCGCTTCTGAGAATGACCGGCATCGATCGACGATCACGCCTGGACACATCCTGTCGACCAGCATGAACGGATAGTTGCGGTGGAATTCCATTTCTTCGGGGAGCATTCATTGACCTTTGTGAGTGAGATTAATCGAATCAAGCGAGCTTCAAACGCTTTTCGCCGTACCAATCTCGTTCGTCCGGTTCGTCATCGGTCCCGAACAGAACCACGCAGTATCGGAATCCGAGAACCGAATCAAATTCGATTTCGGCGACTGGACAGACTTGACCGTTAGGAAGCTTCACTTCGTCACCAACGCAGAATTTTGGCTCGGCTTGAGTCGTGATCATGATTCAGATCTCCGTTGTTTTTAAGAGGCGATTCCGTCAGTTGGTTACTGTCAACTGAGTCGCGATGGCCTGATCCTAATCTTGGATCGGCATTCTGTCAACGGAAATCTATAAGATTTCTGTAAATCCCGATTCGGCCTGCTCAAAAGTCAAGCTTTTCCATCAGTTCATCAACGGCCAGCAGATTGCATCCGGGGAATGCTCTTGAGAACACGTCGCGGAATTGCCGCTGGCGCTCGGCTTGGCGTTCTCGTTCCTGTAGGCAGAATTCCAGGGATCTTGCGGCCCCATAGGATACTGACGTGCCCGGTCTTGTTTGGTTGTGGATCTTGAGATGCGGATAGATTTGGTTGAGGATTGTCATGCGGTTGCATTCCGGCATATCGAGACAACATCTTCTCTCAATACAGACTGAATGTCGTCAAAAGTAAAAATACCGTGTTCAGCCAGTGCCGAGATAGCCGCGTCTGCTTGAATTTTTGTTTCGAATCTCAGGGCGCGTTTTTTCTTTTCAGAATCAGCAAGTAGCACCCCTTCTCTAATCTCAATTGCTCATCCATTGATAATTTCTCCGGTCTCTTCGTTTTCTCCCGCAAACACTGACTTGATCATTGATCTTCCTTTTTAAGAATCCCTTTGAATGCCAGTATCTCGAACGCGAAACACATACTTGTCATCGCCAACGTGGTGATACGCAACTGGATCGATTCCAGTGTGGCCACCTGTGAGGAAGTCATGCTCTCCGCTAGTGACTTTCCTTCGACCCTCATTAACGGCGGCGTCAGGATGGGTTGATTCCAATTCGTACGACGAAAGGCCATGGTGATGAAATAGAGCCCACTTGCCGCTTGTTGGATCTTTGCGCATATCCAATCCCAGTTCTTCATCAATCCATTCAGCGACGGCTTGTTTTGCCTCTGGAGTGTCGTTGATCTCCCAGCCTTCTTCTGTTTCGTGCGTATTGTCGTCACCGATGGCGTTGATTATGTCGTAGACGTCTTTCCCTTCTTCCGCCATTTTGTTATCGACTTCCGGATTGTCGAGCGGCGAATCAGTGTAGATTCCGCCCCATGCTGACCATCCTCGCTTGAGATCTGCGTCAGGGTTAGATGTTCTCCTCAGGACATACTTATCATTTGCGGATGGGTCATGATCTGATCCCCCTGACATCCACCTGCCATCCTTTGCCCTTGGCTCGTTCGGATTGAACGATTTGAACGCTGTCAGATCGTCGATCTCGATTTCATTCTTTCGGCAGTGTGCCCGCCACTCGGGAGCGTTTGCGGCTGTTCGATACCATGCGTTGAGATCGAATGATTCGCGATGAAGTGATAGGCTTTTGTAATCGGAATCTTCCAACATTCGGCCAACGGCTTCCTTGACTGGCACATTGACATATTCCACATAGCAACGGTCGTTTGGATGACAGGGCGGACCTTCGCTGAGTCGCCACGGCCAATCTTTCCGCTTCACTCGATTCACGGATCGGCACAATGGACAAACTTTTTCATCCGGAACACCTGGGGATGATTCCTGAACTCGCCACAGATCATCCGTCGATAGTCCGACTGTCGCGTCAACCGCCGATTCTGCCCCGGCATGTTGCGCCCGCGTTGTCTCGTCGACAGCCACCACGGCAATGCGATGCGGCCCGAATACCTTATCGACGAGTTTACTGATTTCTTCCTTGGTCGGCAGTTTAACGCCTTCATCGACTTTCGGCCGTGCGGCTTCCCTGGCTTCCTCAACCGTCCGTTCCTGAACTGGCTCTGATTCATTCAGCTTGTCGAATCCGGTTTGTAGGATCGATCGAGATGAATCAACCCAATACTTTGAGAAGTCGATCGCTCGCTTGTGCGCCCACCCATAGGCTGCGAGGTTCGCTGCTGTGCCACTCCAGCCGTGATACAGGGCCGATTCGTCGAAGATCAGCAACAGGATCGCATACAGCTCGTTATCGACTTCCCGTTGCATCTGTTCGTAGAAATCTTCGGGGACGTTTCGTAGATCTGGTGGATTGCCGAGCAACTTCCTGAATTGCCTCATGTGCCTTCTGGCGACCTTGCCGAACCGTTTCGCGAATCTCGCTTCCAAATCGTCCCGATTGGGCAGTTCCATGATTGATTCCTTTGGCCGGAATCTAACAGGTCTGATTTGGCCTTGGAATCGGAATCACACCAGACCGTAGATCGCGGCCCTGACTTCCAGCACGTCTCTGACTCGTTCTTTCAGCAACGGCAGATTCATTAATCGCAGCAACGCGATGATCTGTTTCGGAATTAAATCAGCGGCAATTCGGCAATCATGCGACCCCGGAACATCCCCGGTTTCGAGTAGAAAGACGTCGCAAGTTCCCGGCTTTGGTTCTTCATCGTCCAGTGACGTGTCAAACAACAGGTAGAAATCAATCGAAATGCCGTCCAGAATGTACCATTCCTGACTTGAATTCGGATGACGGCAACGGCAACCGATGTCATGAAGCAACTGTTTCATTTCGTCTTGTTCAGACATTGGACCGCCTTTCATTTGATCTTGGCCTTTGGACCACACTTCGGACATAGGCAAACTTCTCTCTTGCGATAATTTTTGATTGTCCACCCGCATCTGGCAGCATGCTGCTTGGCTGACTCTACTGTTGTTCCAGTGAATGAACTCTGCGACGGACCTTTTGGATTCACATGATTTTGTGCATCACAGAACAATTGCATCTCATAAAAACTGATAATCATAATTCAGTTCTTTCTCAGATCTTCCTCGCGGATTCGCTTGAATTCGTCCATCATCGCCATAGCCCCAGCAGAGACCATCTTTTGGATTGAACCGTCATCACGCATGCGGTCTTTTGTCGGCCCGTCAAGATGCTGGTTTAATCGAATCATCAGCATCGCCACGGTATTGAACAATCCAAATTCGGCATCGACGGTGCTTGGCTTTTCTATGTCGATGGTGTCGGCAATATCAAACAGGAACATCACGCCGAGTTCGTAGTGACGTTTTTCTTCTGCCCTGACTGATTCTTGTTCTTCAGGCGACATTCACTCTTCCTCGTCAGAAGCAACGCCAAGAACATTCTCACGAAAGAATGCGATTGCCGATTGGATCTCGCCCAGGTGATCAATCGATGCCTTGATGACTTCCCGTTTGAGTTCTGGCAATCGCTCGAACAGTTCCGTCAATTCGTGATGATCCAGTTCGTGCAATCCATGATCGTCCTCACCATCGCGGATAATGAGTTGATGGCCTTCACCATGTTTCGACACGAGACCGAGCCGCTTTCCATTTTCGACGTCAGGATCGACATCAATCCAAACATCTTCCGGCGTCCGGAACTCATACAATCGGCCGATGTAGGTATTGACCAAATTAGCCAAGGTTGCCCTCGCTTCATTCAGTGTTTTGGCCAGCTTTGCCTCGTTCTGATTGCGATACTGGTGATCGACCTTTTCAGAACGCATGAAGAACAAAAGACCTCGCATCGTCATCTCCGAATAGAATGCGGTTGTGTTCCATTAAGTATCGATCGCAGAACCAAACAGCTATCGCGTTTCAGCCGGCGTGTTCCATTTCTGAAACTCCGGCGATTCTAAAATCTCGTAGTCGCTTCGATCGTCGTCGGGATTCTCGTAGCGCCAAACTGCCATCATCCGGCTGAATCCCTCGTAGCATGCGCATGTCGCTCCATCCGCCTGAACGATGGCGTCATATTCATCGGCCGTCATGAATGTTGGCTTCTCTGGCATCGATTTCCCCTCCCAGGTCGGGACATGAATTCAAGACTTACGTTTGTCGCGATGGTCGGCCCTCTGGCATTCGCTGCTGCAATGCCTGGCGTCTTTCCTTTTGCGACGACGCTTGTGGCACTTCTCGCCGCGCATACACCCATAACACCAATCAATAGGGTCGATTGGCGCTCCACAGTAGTCGCATCGGCGAATTTCGTTTTCCATAGCGGGTGCCTGATTAGTTCCGTCATTCCTCCATCAGCCTCAGCATTCGAGCCACGTCTAACGCCGAGCATTTAAATCCGTGCCGTCGAATAATTTCGTCAGCGTCGGGAGAGGCGATGCCCAAACAGCACGTGTTCCACCTGTCGAACGCCAGCAGAGCGATATTTTTGGATTTGTTGAACACGGCCAAGTTTCGATGGTCCTTGAATTTGTCGTATTGGACCAGAATCGCTGAGACGTTGTGCAGTCCAGTAGTCCCATGTTCGATGTCGACGTACACACCGCCGGTATTCGATTCGAGATATGGTCGAATGTCGTCTAATTTTTTCTCCAGCCATTTCGCTTTGTATCGATCTTTGCCATTGACTTCGACAATTTCCCAGCGGCGATAATTCAATGCTTCCTGCTCAGTGGCCTTCCCTGCTTTTGGCAACGGCGGAAGCCCCATGTCTTCCTCGATTGTGCGGCCAACGCCTTCACCGAAGACCACGCAGCACAATCCAAAAACACAAACAACACTCAACAGCTTTTTCATCAATCCTCCAATCAGAATGCGAAATTTACCGCTCAACATTTTCTCGCTCGTGCATGAATACGTCCGTCACCTTGATCGGAACGAAGAAACACGCATGCGTCGGCTCGCCATCCAGTCCATCGTTAGACGCGTGCGGGTCGTGGATCACGCAGAATCCATCCAGACCAATCGCTTCAGCCACAACGGCGTGCCGACCGGTAACGCACTCACGCGGCGAATTTCCAGTAATGATGCACGGCACGCGAACCGGTATCGGATAGATCGTCCCGCCTTCGCCGAATGTCACTTCCAGCAACTGGAGACCGAATTCGGCAGCAAGCCACAGTTGAACGGCGTCCCAATCCCACGACGCGCCGTCGGCACCTGACGGAACATTCTCGATCGAGCAGCCCAGGACGGACGCAAGACACGCCGAAAAGCAGTTCGTGGGCGTGGTTTGCTTCGGCATATTCGGAATGGATTTGATCATTCAGTTACCCTCTAAAACCGATCGCAGAACCAAACAGCTATCGTCTACGGATTCTTTGAAGCGACTTCATGCATCGGACGATGACCAGTCAACTGGCATACGCACGACCCAACAGTAAGCCCGTAGCCAAGGCCATACGGAACGAAGCGACGGCCGAACAATTTCTTGCAGTCGCCACATTGGTAGATGACTCGCTGCTCTCCCTGGACTGGCGTCATCGCCCTCCACAAGGTGCGAATCCTCTCCGCGTTCGATTTTCGAATATCGCATTTTTCCAACGCCGTGAGACTCATCGCTCTTCCCCTCCCAGGTCGGGACATGAATTCAAATTGGCCGTCTCTCCGGCCTGTCACGTCTCTGGGTCGATTATTGAAGTTCGCGACGTGCTCAATGGACTGATCCCTCACCACCACACGTATTCCGCCCAAGTGGCCGACGTTCGCACTCCCTTCATAGAACCTGATTAGTTGCGTCGTTACGGAAGACACGTCTTGCCCGGATCGAATCCGCCGGGCCAAATTGCCGTCCTATTCAGCCGCCCGGACGTTCCTCCCGAGAATCCGCCACTGCTGCAAGTTGCTGCGGCGACTATCGCCAAACCAATCATCAAGAACCCAAGTAATCGCACGACCCTTTTGTCATCCATTTAGCCTCTCCTCGAATACTTCGAAGCAACGACGGCGACCAGATCGACGGCCGTCGCAATTACCCCGAGGGCCACGCCTGCCAATGGGCAGATCAGAATCACGCCGAAGCCGAAGCTGTCTGTCCACGACGGATCAGATGAGTCAAAAAGACTGAAATACAGCCACGCCATGCAGCCCAAAAAACCGACTGCAAATGATCCCCAGAATGCCGCCAAAAAACGCATCAATCCTCCATTCACTTTCTCTGGATGCAGTCGGGACACTTGTCTTCAAACGCAAATCGGCTGTTTTCCATTGGCCGGCAATTCCAACCGAGTCGCTTTAGCCATTCCGTGAGAGAATCAAATCGAGCGATGATGGGCGACGTGCCGGTACGTAGTGCCTCAAATTCGTAGACTCGACCGCAGTCATCGCAGGTAATTCGGTCAACAACCTGTCTCACCGATCATTCCTCCTCACAGAATGCGAAATGTTCCGTCAAAACAGCCGTCAGAACTCAGTCATTACCCGCAGTTATTGGCCACCATCGCACCACAACAGCGACTTGTCGTCGGGATGCCGCGGCTGTTGATTAGACCCTCGGCACACTGCTCGGCACGGCCGGGGAAAGTCGTGGGTTGGAATCTTGCCGTCTTTCAACTCAGCGAATTTCTCCCCGCAATTCGGGCAGACACCGGCAATCACTTCAGCCTTTGGAGGACCATCTTTCATCATCTTCAAAAATCTCCTCGTTCCCAGATGCTGCCACAGCTCCAGCGACTCAGATTCAGTGCAGTTGTGCCACCGAACAAACTGGACGAAGTTGCACATCAATTAACCCTCAGTCGGAACTGTCCACGTTCCGAATCAATTGCTGGATGTTGCCTGTCTGGCCTCTTTCTCAATCCGTTCTTTTGCGAATTCAAATATATCGTTGGCCATACGATCGACGACGTCTGGATCGGTCAATTTCCCCTTCATGAGTTCGAGAGGCAGTTCCAGGGATGCGCATATCTCCGAAATCAGCAAGACTGTCGACGAAGTCAATAACTCCTTTTCAGATCGACAAAACATTCCCAGAAGATCCAGCAGGCCGATAACGGCCGATGCCGATCGTCGGGTTGACTTCAATATGATCTGTGCAGATCTGCCCATTAGCCGGCCCTTGTTTCTAAAGATGAAATGGTCGATATTTCTGTTGACGTGTCCAGCGGTGTCGCCTCGAAGATCGCGGCCTCAATCCGCTCTTTCACCAGCGACATCACTTCATCATAGATTCGAAACAACGCTCCGCTTCGAATGGTCTGATTGTGAATCTCCGTGTTTGAACCAAGGCCGATCAGACCACTGATGCCGCTCAGAACGAGCGTTTCGATCATCTGCTGTTCGGTCGATTCGAACTCTGAGAACCGCGTTGAGATAGCAGCCGTCATCTTGAGCATTAACGCCAGTTGCTGATTCTGTTCGAGCGTGAGTGTTTCAATCACTTTCATCGAGTTCAATTCCTTTTGAGAGGCGGGAGCGGCAGGGGAGTATATTTCGCCACTCCCCTGCCGCCGGTGACATGGTTCAATGCCTCAACAGGATATCAATTCCCGACCAGAAGCGAATACGTTGGGCCGAGTCCGCTGATTAATTGCTGACGATGGATGACTTGGGTTTTAGCTCCGGCGGCATCCACGCAACAACGACGACTGCAACCGACAGCGCCAGTCTGATCGTCTCGCCACATGATTTCGCCCTGAGAACACTTCGAGCCACAATAGCCGCAGCGTTCCGATTCATCCTGTACCGTAATGCGTTTGATCATAATTTGGATGTCTCCAGTCCTACGAACCTTTCCATGTTCGTCAATACTGACACCATTCGCTTTGCAAGGATCACTCAGCTTTGGGTGTAATTATCGACCTCGGTCAGAAGCTTGTTGCATTTGTGGCACCTGTAATCTTCGCATTCATAGGGCGGATGATCAGCATCATAGGTGAAACAATTGCCACGATTGTCCGGACCCGGTCCGTCTTGAGCGTATTTCTTCTCGGCGGCGGATTCGGTTTTTGGAAAGCATCGTTTGCAGAAGTCGAGCGGATCATTGGCAGATGAGTAGATTCGCGGCATTGTGTTCTCTCCGTTCAAGATTGTCTTTCGGCGCACAACAGTCCCCGCCCACAATTGAGCGGGGAGAGCAGCAGGCCGCGACTAGATCGCAGTACTGAATCCGACCGTCGAATCAAGCAACCCGTATAGCTTCATCGTCAGGCCAGCGAACTTCTGAGGATTGCTCTGTCGTACCTTCAGACTTTCCGTGATCGCGTTGAAAGCACACCACGCATTTCGCTTGGCGAATTCCTCATGACTCGGCTTGCGCCATTCCTTGATCGCGGTTGGCAACGTGAAGTGAGTCAGGATCTCGGCTTCATACGCTCGCAACAGGAATGATTCAGCCTGATGATCGGTCATCTCACAGGCTTGGTAATGCTCGATCCGCTTCGCTTCTAGTTGCTTGAACTGACCGAGCGATTGCATCGATTTCGCAATCCCTTCGTCGAATCGCAGTTTCCCGAACTTCGTGTGACGCTTGGCCACATAGATTTCTGAACTGAAGGCCAGATTGTCACAAACGAACACTCGGGAGCCGGCCGTCAGGGAGATCGGGAACATCTTGTCGATCGAGTTGCGAACGCCTATCGCCAGCGAGACGCCTTCGACGATCGAACTTTGCAGATCCAGTGTACCGAAGAATCTGGCTCCGTCAGCACTCAAGGCCAACTGGCTTTTGCTGATTTCGAATCCAGCGGTCTTCAATGTTCGCTCTGCGGTTTCCAAGACTTCGATATGTGGCGTCGGAAAATAGGTATCGGTCGATTCGATCAGAGGCACAGCGGCCACTTGTTCACGGCTGACGATCTTGGCCCCACGATGCAGAATGAGAGTTGATTCAGACATAGTCGAATTCCTTCAGAGATCTCTTCGCAAGAATCAGCGTTTCTGATGGTTACTGTCATCAGTCGCGTTGCGATGGGCCGATGATAATCAGAAAGATTTTCCTATTCAAGATCGAGGCGTCGATTTTATCGGAAAATCAAAAAGATTTCTATAATTTCTTTTCGACCAATGAAACAGACCGCTCGCTAGTGGGTCGAGCGGTCTGCCACGGAGAATCACTTTCTGGAGACAGTTGTCTTGTCGCTAACCATACGTCGATGGCAGTCTGACGTACCTCCGATCGTGCGAGTTCTTTTGCCACTCAGGCAGCTTCCGTGTTTGCATTGAATCAGCGGCTCGAAATCGACTGATGAACCGCCAGCCATTATTCGTGAACTTCCAAAAGTATCGCATGCCTTGGCGGAATCGATTTGACCCATACCATTTTGTGTCGATGTAGCCATAACTGTATGGCGAATCGCATGCGGCGAGGACGACGGCAATTCTGAGTTCGATCGGTTGCATGATTTTCCGATTTACTTGTCGTTCGGATCGACACCGACTGGTCTTGCGATCAACTGAGCCACTTCGCCCAGGTTCTGAAGCATTCGCCTCATCTTCGTGTCGGCCTCGGATTGCGTCAGGGCCTTGACGTCATGCCCGGTCTTTGTGCATTTGGCCTGATCGTTCTTTCGCCTCCATACGATGTATTTGCGCATCACCAATCCTTTCGACGCGACGATCAAACCACATTGAACAACGGTATCCACCATTTGATCAACTTCTGGTCGCATTTGGCACCGAAGCGCGAGACCCATTCCCGACCGTTCCACATGGACACGCCGAGAATCGTGATCACTTCCTCCATGACCGGAGGCATGCTCCGCGGCGTATCGAATATCGGAACGTACGCTTGGGGATAATTCGCGAAAACAAACGCCAGTGGTTCCCGAACTGGCTTTGTTGATCTGCCGGGCGCTGTCTGGCCCATCAGCGATTCCCACTCGGCAATCACCTTGTCATTTGTAGCACCAAGTTTCTGCAACACTTGGAACGCAATGCCTTCACTCTCGCCGATCAGACCAAGCAACAGATGTTCGGTCCCGACGTAATTTGTCCCGAGTGCATTCGCGGACTCGATCGCCAGTTCAACAACCCGCTTCGCCCCTGGCGTCCGAGGCAGCTTTCCCATTGTGATCATATCGGGACCGCTTCCGACCATCTTTTCAACTTCCAAGCGGATCTTGCGTAAGTCGATGTCCAGATTTCTCAAGACGTTTGACGCAACACCTGAACCCTCTTTCACGAGTCCCAACAGAATATGTTCGGTCCCGATGTATTCATGATTGAATCGCTGGGCTTCTTGATTGGCCAATTGCATTATTTTCGCGGCCCGATCCGTGAATCGTTCGTACATTGGAATCTTTCCTGTTTTAGATGACGCAATTGAGTTACAGGCCTTTCGCGAACTCGATTGCTTCCTGAACTTCCACGGCTCGGCGGATCTCACCAACGACCGATTCCCACATATAGACGTTCTTGTCGTTCTCAATCTCTGGGCATGCGGCCTGGATCACTTCGTTCGGATTGAGGCCACGGATGCGACAGAGCTTCATTGCGGCTTGTCTGATGCGATCTCGGTCCCACATGACGAATAAGGCCTTTCAAATTGGATCAATGACGGCAATCCATACAGATTGCGAATCTCGTTGATTGTGCCGTCTCGGTCGATGATCTGCTGTTTTGCGGCTTCGATCATGGCCGGTGGCTCATAAATCGGCTTTCCATAATAGCCGAGCCAGCAATCTTCAAACTCAGAATAGGTTCCGATTTTCGATCCATTCAGCCTGAACCATGCGAGTAAACGATTGAGCATCCTGCAATCCGCCTTTCAGAGTTCCGGACGGAGTTCCTGAATCGCCTTGATGTCGCGTTCCAAGATCGCCTGGAGAATCGGACGCAAGGCGACTACGGCCAACATGACCGATTCCTCCGGCGCACACTCACGCAAGAAATCCGTCATATCCTTGAGGTGCATGCAATGCGATGAACCTTCGCATTGTCGAAAGATTTCTTTGATGATCGCGATTCGCCTCTCTCGATCATCGAATTCTTCGATCTTTTCTTTCAATGCGTCCCGCTGTTCCTTGTTCATGGCGTCTCGTTTTCTGGCTTTGTTGCTGAGAAATGAACTTGATCCACCGGAACAGAACAACACTTTCCGGTTTCATCATCCTCGATCACGGCAATCGGAAACAATCCAGTACCACTTTCGAACTCTATGAAGTCGGTTCCCCACATGCGAAGGAACCCTTGAAGCCACGGGCCGGCGGCTCTGGCTTTGAAATCATAGACATAATACCAGCACTTTTGCCCAATGCGGTTGTCGTGGAATTTGGCATCGACTGATACTGGTTCGTCCAACAATTTAAGAGATAACTCTGATCCGTTGGCCCAAGTCGTTACGCAATTCGGATAGATCGCAATCACCCGCGATTTGTGGAACGCCAAGATGCAGATGTGTTCCCCGGTAGAATCGTTGTGAATCTCAATGGCGTCTGATCGATCTGGATAACGCGAATGTCGAACCATGCTTACGACATGGCTGATCACCTTGTCCTGATCGCATGTCACATGATGCCCGATTTCACAGTCACCGCTGGATGCTCTGTATGCATATTTCGGCATGGTTTCACTTTCTGTTTTGATTGGCAGCCCGACTCGCATCGGCCCGACTTTGATCAGTTCGTCACGCCATGCCGCCAACGCTGGATCGTCGAATGCATTTGGATTGATGCGGAATAGATCATCCGACATTCGAATCTCTCCAAAAGAAAATGGAGCCTCCTTGCTCCATCACAACCAACCAATGATCAGCGAACCTGAACCGTCTGGACTTGCTTGACGGATTCAATCGCGGCTTTGAACCCGCCGACTTCACCGACGAACTTTGCGGCAGACGCCAGATGATCGATTGAAAGACGGACTCCGGTTATCGTCCCTCCACGAATGGATACTGGTCGATGAACCTTGATCGGCTTCCGTTGTGACTTGCCGCGAGCCTTGCGCCCTGACGTGATACCGAGCTTCTTTCGCATCGTGTAAAAGCCGACCGACAGGCTTCCTTTGTTGGCCTTGTAGCCTGGATAGTCTTCGGCCAGACACTCGACCACATTCGACATCGTTCGACTTGGATCGCTTTTCAACAATCCTCGGATGTACTCAGACATATTCTCGGGACCATTTTTCGTTGCCATACGTCGCACCTTCTGATAGCAGGAACAAGAGAATTTCGCGGGGAGTTACTGGTTCAACCCGCTCACATGTTCAGAATGCTATCCAGATATCGGCAAGGATGTCAACTGAAATCAGTAAGATTTTGCGATTCCCTAGCTGACGTGAGCATACGTCCGCGTGCATCGATTTTCGCTTTCTGTCATTTTGTCTGTCTCAAAGCATGGGACACCGCAGTCCATAACCGCTTGGTTGATTGCCACAAAAGACATCAAATTTGATTTGCGAAAGCCAATCGCAATGCCGTCGCCATTCGCTAAATGTTTTCGCAACTCCGATTCTTGCGATGGAGTTTGGCGGCATCTTTGCCATGCGAGATAGAAGGCGATCGAGTCATCGGCAGACCCGTCAATAAAGCATACCTCGACGTCATGATGGTAAAGCAACTTCAGCCGAAATGGATTCGATGGAGAGATTCGTTCTACTTGCCTGTCATCAATGATATATCCAGCGACTCGCAATGATGGATTTTCAACCGGGCTTTCCCCATAAAGCGGCATGGATGCCCATCGATTGGGGGATTGGCTGATACGATACCCACTATAAGGCAACTCCGTATTCGCTTTAATCAATGCAAGATCGTCGACAGGAATAATATGTCTCTGGCACGTCCGGCCGTTGATGTTTGGCACGTTCCAGACATAACAGTGAATTGGGATGCCGTTCGCATCGACCGGAATTTCCAGTGACTTCAAACCAGCGGATATCGACTTAGTTGGCAATAATAACGAGCAAGCCGAACCAAGGATCATTCCGAGTAGTGAGCGTCGATTCATCTCCATTTTGAAAACCTTTCTTGCATGCGTTGAATCATCTTCATGCTCCATCAACGGGACCAGATCAATCGCAGAAATCTTAGAGATTCCGCAACTGTCTGGCTATTGATGAATCAGAAGTTCCAATCGGAATCGTGTTCGTATGTGCCTACCGGCGCACGCTTCGTTCGGTGATTCTTCACCCAGGCTCTGGCTGTCTCGTGGACTTCCTTCGAATTGATCAGCGGGGCTTTCTTCTTGCCCTCCCGGATTAGCTCCCAGACTTTGGCCGGCGTGTCGTGAGCATCTGGATTCAATCCAGCATCGGGATTCTCTCGGGCGAATGTGCGAGCGGCGGTCTCGAATCGATGAGCATCCGAATGATCGTGATAGCTGTTTTCCGACATCGCCAGATTGCCGGCATTCTTGCCAGTCAGTTTGCGAGCTTCGGCTTTGTGATGTTCTCTCAGCTTGTGTTGCTCGGTCAGGAATTCGAGAGCGTGAGGCTTCAGTTCGTCCACGGCCGCTTGATTGCTTCCCCGCTTCGCGAAATCCCCCATGTGGGTAATTCCCTTGTCGCGAAGATGTGCGGGACCTGACAGGATCTCGCCGTCGTCATTGATCTGGATATGGACGCCTTTCGCGTCTTCACCGTGCGGATGGATTGTGATCCATCGCGACGATTTAAAGACGGATTGACCAACCAAATCCAAGACTGCCGATTTGATTTCCGATCGAGACTGATCAATCCGATTTTCGCTTCCATACTTTTGTTTGCGGAATTCAGCGAACAGACTGTCAAAAGCGGGGGCCATCTTGGCCGTTTCTTCCTTGGTCGGCCACAAGCCGCCGTCCGAAATCAGACCAGCAAGATACGTATTCTTCTGATTCGTGTCAGCCAGCTTGTGTTGAACATAACTCTCGAAGCAACGGGCGAATTGTTCTCTGGTTGATAGCCAGTATTCCGCTTTCTTTTTCGACATCAGGCCCTGACGCACCATATCACGAACCTCACTATGAATTCGATTCGTGAATCCCGATGATCGGAAATCGGATGTCAGCTTTTGCATTGCCGGACTGGATCGATAGTTTTCGCTGTGATAGACCGCACTCGTCGCACGATTCGCGAAATTCTCCAGTGAATGATCAAAGGCGTGTCCCCACTCATGGGCGAGAGTACCGACTCCGCTGGCCCGCGTCAGGTTGATGGCCTGGGTATGCGGTTCGTAATGAGCCGAGGCAGTTCCCTTACCGCGAGCGCCAATGGCCAAGGCCAGCTTTCCGCCGAGACTGAGATCAGCCGGCTTGATGCCGAGAGTATCGGCCAGATCGGTCAACGCTTCGACAACCTTGGCAGCGTGATGATGGCGTTCGTCGTCAGTGACGCTGTTACCCCATTGGACGCCACGCATCCCGAAGTCGTTTACGACGGAGTTTGCCGCCGAGACTCCCGTTGCGGTTTGGTGACTGACATCCTTGCCCCCGGCTCGTTCAGCATGCTTGACGTATCGATCGGCAGGATTAAATTCGTTTTTCTTTTCTCCCTTAATGCCAAATGACTGTGGAAGCGATTTCCCGTCAATAATGTCCTTGGCGTGAGTCTCAATATGGGAGGCGAATTGCTTGGCCGCTTCAGGTTCATACTTTTCTGGAAGTCCATATTTCCCGGCCATCGCCTTTGAGAACTCTTCCATCTTGCCATGAACGCTATTTGCCGATGGTCGGCCGTAGCTGGCGAATCGTAACGCCTTGTGCATTCCAACCAAATTGTTCGCGGTCTTGTTGTATCGATCGGCCACGGGAATTGTGGGTCCGGGAATCTTCCGCTCCCTCAATCCCTTCAGATGATTGCCGACGTGTTCTCGTAGCTTCTCTGCGGCTGCCCGTGGATCGGATTCTGTTTCCGCCAGATGCTCGGCTTTTGCTTTGATGCTCTGATACGCTTCGTGATAGTCCTTCCGATCGCTGGCATTGGCCACTTCGCGATTGCTGGATGGTTTCGCTGGGAACGATCTCATCGCGTAATGCATGGCCAGTGATGTCAGTGGATGTTTTCCGGCATGAGACATCAAGTTGTGCGGTTCGGCCTTGAGCAGATTATCACGAGTCACCATTGATTCGGCGGTTCCATTGGATTCCGCATCTTCCAATCCACGCCAAGCATTTCGCTTGTGACGAGCCGAATCGGCAACATCTTCGCCGACATTCGGGATGGATGAATTGCGAGCAAACGCATAATCATCGTCAATCTTCTTTTGCTTTGCCGCCGTTTCGCGAGGCGTGTCTTTCTTGCTGATCGGAGCGTCGATGTCTGGTCGGATTTCTGGCTTTTCTTCCGGCGGCTTGGCGGGCGGTTCAACGTATGGATGCTTTCCATCTGGCTCCGGGACAGTTAGCGGACGATTTTTGATCTCATGGATTTTCTGCTCGACATGCTGAGCGCGTTCGTAATCGTGTCCACCGAGAATGGTTCCCTTAGAAACATGATCCTCATATTGATCTGGGGTCATTCTTCCGGTATTGACGTGATTTCGAAAGCTGTCCGTCATGTGCTTTTTTGTGATCAAGTCGCCGTGTTCTTGATGCACGGCTGCCAGATCATTGTTCACTCCATGTAACCAATGATCGGCGGCATCGGAATGTCTCTTCGCCCACTCTTCACGGGTTTCGTGTGGTTTGTCTGCTGATTCGCCGCCTTTCCCAAAGTCGGACAGCTTGTGAATCCCACGTTTCGCCAGTCCTTCGGGACCGCCTTCGATATTCCCTTCTCCATCGATCAAAACGTGCGTTCCATCATGCTCATCGCCATGAGGATGGATCGTAATCCAATGCGATTTCATTTCTGACAACGATTTGCGGATGGAGACCGCATTGTAATACGCTCCCTTTTGTCCATCTTCGAATCGTGCCGGCGCATCCGGATCGAAGATCATCTTTTTTTTATCGTCCGCTGACAGCGATTCGGCTCGGTCGTATCGGTGCAACGAGACCTTCGGTCCGCCCGGCTGATCAACTTTGGCCATGTCCATCATTCGTTGGTCGAATTTCTCTTTCGACATCCCAGCGAATTCTGGCATCGATCGCAGTTCTTCGGCCTCAACCATGCCGCTGCGATCAACGGATGGCTTCATTGCCTGGATGATCTTTTCGTCGCTCAGTTGTCCGTTTGACGCTGGAGCCGTTGGTGTCGCGGCTGAACCGTGCTGTTGAGCCGCCTTTCTGTGATATGACGCCTGATCTTCATTGCCGCCTTTGCTGTGATGGGCTGCGGCGTGCATGTGGGCTTCTTTAGCCGCAATATGGTCGAACAGGTCGCCCGACTCTTTAGCATCGGCGGATGCTTGATCGGCTCGCTTGCTGGCGTTGAATGCGGCCTTCTCGTGATTGTCTTTTGGTTTGACTGGCTTCAGGTCTTCTTTCCCGAAGTCAGACATCTTGCGGATGCCTTTGTCTCGCAGTTCGGCCGGACCGCCTTTGATTTCGCCGTCTTCGTCAATCAGGATGTGAATGCCAGTTGCGTCTTTGTCTCCCCCAGGATGAATCGTGATCCATTTGGATTTGAGTTCTGACTCTGGTGGCATCAGAACTTGATCCCCACCAAGAATCAATGTGTTCTTGGGGAATTGATGGCCGTTGTTGCCCGGTACGACTTCTGACGATGGAAACGAAACTGATTTCTGTTTTCCATAATCAGGATCAGTGAAAATTGATTTGCAATTGCTACAGATCGCGTTCCCTGTGCCATCAGTTCTAGCATGATGCGTTTCCCGTGATCCGCATTTGGGACATTTTGGGCATCGTTCGTCTTCGGAAGCGACGGCGAATCCTCCATCTGACCCGATCCCTTCGGACATGCCGAGAGATTTACGCTTCGACACTTTCGGATAGACCTGAATCCATCCTTCCCCATCGGGCGGGAACGATTCAGACTCATAACGAACTTCGTCAATCCCCGTGACTTTCTTCAGTTCTTGAATGACAGTCTTATCGAATCCTCGTTCATCTCCGTCGCCACCGACATACCATGCTTGGCCAGATCCGTTTTCCTTGATAAAGATCTGACCGTATCCGGGCATTCCACAATCGGATTCAGCGAGTCTCTTTCCAATGGCTTGGATGTCGCTGATTGGATTGTGGCCCTTCATTTCTGATTCGGAGAATGCTGCCGTGAGAGATTTTCTCGCGATTCCTTTTGATGAATCTCCGCTGTCTAGCCATTCCTTGAATTGATCCATGTGCATTGGAGTAATGCCGCCGAAGCCTTTCCAACCCTTGGAATAGTTTTCGAGATAGGCAGACTTCGCTTGATCTTTCGAATCGAATCCCAACATGCATTTGTGTTCGTCATGTTGCCCGCTTTGCGGATTGACCTGATCAATTACGAACACCAATTCTGAACTTGGATTTGGCCCAACGAAGACATCAATGTGATCACCATCGGAATCTGATTTCGTTCCTTTGATGTAGCCGTAATCATTCCGCATTTTCGTTGACCACTCATTGCCATCATCGTCACGACCACTTCGAACAGATCCTTTCGGATTTTCGATTGAGATCCTTAGCCCCTGAATTGTGATGTGATCTTTTTTGTAATTGCCGGCAGTAATCTGAGCTTCTGATGGTTGTTCTTCGACTGATTTCAGAACGCTCAATCGAATTGCCGAGACCGTTCGGTTTTTGCTACTGAAGATCAGCTTGTCAGGAATGAACGTCATCCCATCCACTGGATTGTTCATCGTCACATACTTGCGGCCTTTTCCCGGCTTCAAGTAGGCGATCGTACAGTGAGGAGAATAGTCGGCATAATCGGTTTCATACTCGCACGATTCTGCGATCGCATTGTGAATCTCGTGAATGAACTTTCCGCCGATGCTGATCTTCAAAACGTCGAACTGTTCGCCGCCATGCTGAGCAAGCTTGTCACCAGCCGGGAACAACGACAGCGATTCAAGAACGATCGGACCGGCCGAGATTCCCTTGACGGCTTTCTTGACATCATTGGGTGATTCTTCGGTCAGCCCGTACAAGCAAGTCACGTGCGGATTTTCTTCGATTCCATCCGATGCGAGATCGGCCGGATTGATCAGGGCTGCCATCTCCTGCACTTTTTCGGCGAGACCGGCAGGCAGATCAAACTGCGTCGAGGAATACTTCCGCTTTGGCTTCTCGGCAGGTTGCATCGCCTTCAGTCGCGAATCCAACGCCTTGGCAACTATTTCTTGAATGTAGTCTTCGTCCGCCTCCTTCATCCCTTCCATTGCGGCTTGAAGTGATTTTGATTCACTCTTGCCGACGATGGGATTTTCGGGAGCCTTGGGGACGTCCGCTTGTTCGGCTTCTTGGACCTCGGGAGTTGACGGCGCATCGCCAGACTGCTTTGGTTTCTTCGGCTTGGATGGATTGTCGCTGTCTTGATCCTGACCAACCTTATCCTTTGAAGTCGGTCCGCACAGCTTTTCTCCTTGCGCTCCGTCCAATGGCGGCATTCCTCGCAATGCTCGCGCTTCATTGACCTTGATGATCCCCAATTGACCATCGACCTGGAGACGTGAATTCAGTTCGTCCTCATCGTTGATCGGCTTTGGCTCGATCTCGATCGTGATCCCTTCGCCGAATTGCGGTGCAATGTGGAACGTGTCTGATTCCGCCAGCATGTCACAAATGGGAGTCAACGTGTTGTTGTCGAATGCTCGCATGGCGGCGTAGTAGGCCGCGTATGCGCCGGGGGGCTGTCCGCCAGTGATGATCGGATGAACGCCGTGTAGAGACTGATTCGCTTCCCGGTGATCCAAGTACCCTTCATGGTATTCCATGTCTTTCGGGCTTCGATCGTATCCGGTGAACTTGGTATCGGGAGCCACGGCAATGACCTTGCCCGTGTTGTTGACGCCGCCATATTGTCGATCGAGTTTCCGCTGAGTGATGTTCAGCGCATCTTGTTCGATGCCCATGTATTCTTTGGATAGTTCAAGGAAACCGCTCGGATTCATGCCGCGGCTGATGCCCATTGCCCGTGCGATGTTGATCGATCGTTCGGCATCGACCCACTGAGCGCCAGCAGACATCGGGCTTTGGAAGTCATCCAGCCAGATCGGATGTGGATAGCCAACCTTTTGGATTTCTCGGGCATCAATGATCATGCCCAACACTCGCATCAGGGCCGGGGTCCCGATCACGAATCCATCGTCAACCAGTGGAATCCATCGCATACAGTTTGGTTGAACGCGATAACCACCGTACGGCAACGTGTTGTCTGGATAGACCGGCGTCAGGCATGTGGTGGGGATGACGTACCGTTCGCACGTCCGGCCGTTGATATTTGGGACGTTCCACAGGAACGCACCTCCAGTGAGCCTGAGTTGAAGAGTTTGCCGATACCGGAACATGCTGCCCGGTTCGTGCGGATTTGGCTTCGACAGCAATCGCATCAGGTAATGGTCTGATTCGAGTTGCTTCGACGATGCCTCATCAACCCCATATTGAGACTTCCATCGGCTTCCGACGAGACCTCGCAGCGACTTCCGGACCGACTGCTGTCGAAGCTGGTTCGATCCGTCGACATAGGCTGTTATCGTCACCATCATCATTTGGGCGCAGATGGCCGCGATATTGACGTAGCTATTGCCCTCATAGTGGAGAGCTTCTTCGCGGTGATTCGTGACTTGAGCGCCGCCGAAGCTTCCGGCCAGAGCCGCCCGCATCTGAGACGCCATCGACTTGATTTGGGAGTCGTTCAGTTCGGGGGCCGGAACATTTGGATGCTCAACAACCCGATCCGAATTCTTGCGATAGTTCTCAACGCGACGGTTGCGGTTGCGGCGTCGGCTCATGATTTGTGACATCCTTGCCTGAAAACGAAAGAGGCTGAGTCAACAAAATAGTCAACTCAGCCTTGGAAATCGATATCAGACAGGGCTTTGCGACGGCAGATCACTCAGATTCGATCACCGCTAACACATCCGCCTCCCGGCAGATGATGACTTTTTCGTCGTCAATCTCCACTTCCTGAACGCCGTAAGCTGAGAAATAGACTCGATCCCCGGCTTTCAGTTCCATTTCTCCGCGGGTTCCGTTGTCCAGAAGTCGCCCAGGTCCTGCGGCGAGGACAGTTCCTTTTCGCGGGACGTTCTGCGCTCGATCCGGCAGGTGGATTCCTCCCTGAGTCACTTTTTCGGCGTCATCTCGCTTGATGATCACCTGATCGGCCAATGGTCTTGAATTCACTGATTTCTCCTGAAACTTGAGTTACGGTCTGTTTGCCGTCAGCACATTGCCAGCGGTCTCAATCTGAGAACAGCAAGTCGGCTGTGTTTTCCAGAATCTTCACCAACTGCGGCGACATCTTGAATCGGTCGGCATTGATCGTGATCGACTTCCGGATGTTTCCATCGTTATGGCGTTCACTCGCTGCTTTCCAGTCACACAACATTTCGACAATGTCCAGCAGGCTCATGTCGTCAATGCCATTCTTCCAATGCTCTGGATGGTGCGAATTGTTCGCATAGTGGTGAGCGAGCGCCGGCCCCATTGCTTTCCGGAATCCCTCGTACTCGGCGCTTCCGTAAGTACACTCAGCCAACTTTGGCGTGAATTCTGTGAACAGTTCAACCTCTGGTGATTCCAGTTTCGTTTGATCGTGTCTTTCTCCCCGTCGAAGTAGATCCGTCACGCAAGTATTGATCAGATTTCTCACCCGTTCAATGTGGCGGAATGTGTCGTTGTTAGTGGCCTTCTGCTCGATCGTCAAATTCTCCGGCATCAAATCAGCCTTTCTTGAACATTCGTAGGAGTATTTAAAACTTGGCGGCACAATTACCCATTCACGGACCGGTAACGATTATCTCTTGACCGGGATTTGACGCTTGAGCCTTTCAGCTCTGGCCTTTGCCATCTTGCGGCGAGCGACCAGAGGATGTTCTGGCTTTGTCCATCGTTTATGAGGCGTGTTCTTCACCTGCAAGATTCGACATGTCGGGTTGCGGTCCATGTGGCCTTTGAGGCGATGAGCAACAGACGTGGTTCCCATGATCCGAGACACTTGAACGCATTCCGATTCTGGATCTTGGAAGTAGATCCGAGTGTTGAATACTTGCGGCTTGGCGTGTTTCTGTCGTTTGTCGAAGAATTCCCCTTCCTGAAATTGATCGGCAAATTTGTGTTCGACTTTGCGCATCCATCGTCTCGCTAATCCCATCTTGTGATTCTCCTGTTATTGGTTTGATGATGGCATCGTGCCCTGATTAGTCATCCTTGGATGTATTCGATCGAGATCGGCTTGCTGAGCAACGCATCATGCTTTGTGATATCCACAAGATGCAAATTGCCGTCAATCCTTTGGAAGTGACGGATTCCATTCCGCTTTCCACGAATGCCGATTCCGTCTGCTGGTTCCTCCCAATGCTTCACCAGCTTTGCGAGCCATAGCGGCTTTGGATCTGTAAGACGATCCATTGAGCAGAACATTTGCGGATTGACGTTCGAATCGTTCGATCGCAACCGCGACAGCAGAAACCAGAACGACTCTTCCCTGATCCAGTCAATCCCGTCGATGCAAATCGTGTGGGCCGCAACTCCCGCAAATTGATCACAAGCCTCATTGATGCCTTTGAGGCCGATCACGCGAATTGACGGAATGTGCTTGTCCAACATTTCCCACGTTTCTCGCTGCTGAAACCAGAACGTGAGGATAGGCTGTGACGGATACAACCTGGCTCGCATCATTGCGGCCATTCGCATCAGCATGCTCTTTCCAGATCCAGCAGGCCCGCAATAGATCACGATGTCAGCCGTTGATTTCAGGACTCTCAATTGAATCGGCGTTGGCTTGCAACCGAATCCGTATGGATCTTCTGGAGTCTTCACGTCCGGTTGATGACGGAATGCTCGATAGAGCATTGTCGCCAAGCCAATGAACATAGACGTCATGACGAGCAGCGATGCCACATTCCAAACTTGCGTTCCCATTAATTCACTCCTCATTTAGTTTCGGCTATTGTCAGCAACACGCATCTTTTCTAATCGTTCTCGTATCGCACATGAAGCGGTGGCAACGAGTTCCGGCACGACGCCGTTATTAACGAACCTTTGTTTTTGATCCGGCGGCATATCAATGAGAAATAACGCTCCCCATGACGCAGCCGTCAGCAACGCGAATAAAACATCAGCACACATTCCATCTTCGGGGAACAATTCGGCGCATGCATCGGTGATTTTATCCGCCATATCCTCATGCATGGCGTAGCGTTCTTCGGAACTCATTTCGTCGCAGATGATTCACTCTCCCTCTCAGAACGGCATGTCTGTGATTTCAACAGCATCATCTTGTCCGGCCTCAATTTCCGACTCCGATAAAACGACCGTCTTGACCGTGATGATCCAGTCATTCCCGCAATTGCGACATTTGGCGACGATCTGTTCTTCCGACTGATGGATGATCTTCAATGGGAGATGATCGCACTCTGGACATTGGATTGCGGTGACATCGATCATGGCGTCACTTCCTGCGCTTGAATACGGCTCGTCCTGTCATAGGAGTGAACGCTACAAATTCCCAGCCGATTTCACCGCTGTTATTCAATCTGTCGACAACGCCAGAATCAAATCCTTCATCAATGACATCCAGACATGGAGTTACTCTGTATTCCCACGCTATCGATCTTGTTTGATCTTTCGGAAGATCAATCCATTCAACTTGACCATCACCCCTGTAGATGGGGATCTGTCCTGGTTTTGGATTAATGATGGGACTGAATTTGACAGTCCCTGAATTGGGCAATTTCCATTGATCTGTCGAGACCGGATTAACAATCGGATCTTTCTTGAACTTCGCTGAATCGAATCCGCCCCAGTGGTCACAATCTTCGGCATACACGATCCAGCCTGAAGGACAGATATCAGGGTTGCGTCGTTCGCAGGCCGATACTTTGATATGACAACCAGCGGCGACAGTTCCTTTTCCGTTTCCGCTCATCACGTTTTCAACAGCCTGAACTACTTCTCCGACTTGGAACGGTTGCGGTGCGATCTTCGCCTTTTCGTGGACAATCCGATCTTTCACCCACTGCAACGCCAGTTCCAGTTTGTTCACGCCAGCTTCGAGGTTCAGATCTTCCGGTCCGCTGTTCTGCTGGATCAGTTCTTCGATCGAATTGGCGATACGAAATTCGTCACAATCTTTCACGATTGCTTCGACAGCTTTCGCGGCGTTCAACCATCGACGTCTTTCGCCAATATTGACTTGGCCCCATCGCAAATCGCCGCTTTCGAACGGTCCGTGATATGCGAAATAGTTCGTTCTCGCAATTGCCGCTTCATGGCCGACTTCAAAATCAATAAGTTCCTGGGCATTGCGATATGTTCCTTCGAGCGACTTTCGTATTTGTTCTCCGATTGAATCCATCTTCCTGAACTTCGACGCATCGCAACCGCCTTGCTGTCCTTCCACCCAGACTTTCCAACCGGAATTGCAGTCGACTTCCTTTTGGATTGCTCTAATTCGATATGGCTTGTTCTCGTGGATCTGGATTGCAGAAGCCAGCGTATTCAAGTCAGACCAAAAGTTGTAATTCGCCAACACTTCCTCACCGACTGCGAATGGCGGTAAGAACGCCTTGCGAAAATATCCTGCCGGTCCCCATGCAGTGCATTTTGGATCGCACGACACAAACCACTCACCTTCGTTTGCCTTGACGCCTGGAAGCGTCCAATGCCCCGCCATCTGCTCCGGTGAACGAACGCCCGTAACTACGAGACTGGCAACCCCGGTTGGTTTTTGATCTCTCTCTTTGAGCATCTCAACATGATCGCCGACTTGGAATGGTGGTTCATCGTTTGACAGTTTTCCAGACTCCGACTTCGCTTTGAACAGCGATGCACAATACATCTGGCCCACCATCTTTTCCTTGAGTTCGCATTTGAAGCCGCTCGACATCATCGAGTCCTTCAAGCATCTCCAGATCGTATATTCCTCACCGACAGTCAATCCGCCGAGATTTTTGCTGTTCAGAACGCAGATCACTTTCTGGCCGGAAACGAATGGCGGTTTCAGTTCTTCCTTATTGTCTGATTCGATCGGTGGCCCGTTGATTGCCTTGTTGACCATCGCCTTGAATTGGGGTTCCCATTCAATATCCGGTCTTGCACACATCCGATCCACGATCTCGCCTGGGACCCCAAACGAGAAGCTTTTCGTTGACGATGGACCGGTTGGAACACTCACGCACACACTGCCATAGACTGTCATCTGATTGCCCTTTGATCAAAAGAAAAAGCCTGTCGCAATACCGTTGGGCAGTATTACGACAGGCCGACACAGACAAGCCGCGTCTATCAAGTCCGATTGCCCAACAATCGGTTAATTGGCATCTTGTGAAATCTTACTGATTTTTGCAATAGCGGACTGACAGATTCAATCGGCGGGTCGGCGATCTTTAATTCGCTTACTCAGAAGGGCGGCGTCATACCATGAGAAGTTGAGTTCAGTATCAGCGGCGTATTGGCCAAGAACGCGAATCAGTTCCTCGACACTGTCGTCATCGTACAAGAACAAGAACCGTTCACCGTCTTTCGCGATGGCGAGAACATTCAGCGGGTATTGCCGTTCGTTCAAGCTGGCCTCATTCGTCGCTTGAGGAATTTTCACAACTGCCGAATAAGAACGGCAGGCCGAACAGACCGGCGAGGATCATCCAGCTATTGTCTGGCTTCTCGGCTGGAGGTTCGCAGCGTTGCTCCGGTTCTCTTCGAACATACCGCTTTGGCGGCGCGGGCGGTGACGTGGGATATGGAATCAGCGATAGCGGCCTCGGTCCGCAGTATTGTCCCCTGGGAGGCGGTCCATTGACGGGCATCATCAGTCCTTATATTCGACAGGTTTCCAGTTTTTCAGAAACTCTTTTGAACTGTCCAACCGCACCATTGACCGTACGTCTTTTGTTTCGTGATTGCATTTGATGCAACGGACCGAGTGTTCTTCCTCGCTGTTGATCTCTTGCACGTTGCCGCATTTCAGGCAGGCGAACTTTTGCATTGACGATTCATCCTTCGCTTCAGCCACCAGATCACACCCAACAGGAAACCAATTGTGGCCGCGACATGGACCCACGGTGAATAGTAGACCCAAAACGATCCGAACGGGTCAATACGAACTCTGAACCTCACCCACAAGCCGCGATAGAAGACCGCCTTGGCGATTCCAAGCCGTGTCGCTCGGTCATTCTGAAACAGCATTGTCTCTGACAGATTATCGGCCCACAGCTTATCCCATCTATCCCAGGTAGCTTTGTTGGTCGTTTGGCAATTTGGATCGCAGCAGAATTTCCAAGTCACGTAGAACGAGGCGACTTGTTCCTTTGTTCCAACGCATTCGGCGTAGCCTCGGTCTGATTGGAATTGGATCATCTGACCGATTATGAGCGCGGCGAAGATTGTCATATCACACCCACCCCAGATTTGCGGCTCGCCAGATCACACAATCAACAACGCCAATTCGATCGCCAGTCGCGTCCGCCAGCCGCTGACACATTACTGACGCCGTCTCATCTCCTGCAATACGAACTAAGTGACGGTCTGGTTTGCAGAAGTCTAAACCAAGATTTCGAGCCAGATGGAATTTGGTGATCGGCCCAATGTGCGGCAGTGTTTCGAGGTATTCCAGCTTGTCATTTGCCGATTGGTACTCGCTGAACAGTTTGACTCGATTCTTCCAGACATCATCAATTGCCCGGCATTTCAGTTTGTGACCGAATACCATTGATGCCGATTCGCCTTTGGCCAGTGTCGGCAGGATCTTTGATTCGATCTGTCGAGCAACCTGCATCTTCATCCCGGCGTTCAGAATGACCCAGATCGTTTCATAGGCGAATCGAAGCGAGTCGGCGCACAGCTTGAGATTTGCCGCCCACTCGATTTCAGAACTGTATTCAGCCGCGACACGGCTTTTGAGTTCAAGATATTGTTCAGTCAACAAGCGATGAATCCCATTCGTCATCCCATGACTTGGAACTACCCAATAACTGAATGAGCCATTTCAGTAGCGGCTTCATTTGTCTAGCTTTCCAAAATGAACTTTGTGTCATTACAGACAGACTGGATCGCTTTAACCCAAACAGGTTCTGTCTCAAATTTTCCTGTCAGATTGCGATCTAGGCAGGACATCAGTTCTCCCCACGATTCCCATCGGAGTTCTGGAGGAATCCATCTCGTGTTTTCAAGAACATCAGTCAATTCGCCTTCAATCTTCCGCCCCAATTCATCATCGGGCAAGAAATTCGTGATGATTTTGATCACTGTGTATAGATCTCGGTCCAGCTTCTTACTCATTCCGGTCTCCTGCATTAGTGCCGTCACTCGGCCTCGATCAATGCGCTTTTGATTCGTTCCTGCCAGTTCTCCCAGGCGAGTTGCTTACCCTGATCAAACGACATGCAACAGTGCTGTTCTTCATCGGTGAAATCGTGGAAATGAAATCCCCAGGCGAAATCGGTTTCAAACATCGGATTGTATTGCACCCAATAGAATCCAAATATCGTTTCGGCTCTTTTAAGATTGACGTCGAACTGAGAATCCTGCCATTCGAGTGGCTTGATCCGAAACGACGGTTCTTTCTTGTGGAAGATTGGTTCTTCCGCATCGATCACATTCCATACGCGAAGCCTGTTTTCGGCATGCTTCGCAATTGCGGCTTCCAGAACTTCATCGATCGTTCTTTTTCCGCGCCGGAATGACTCAAGGGTCAACAGGAATACGTCTCCGAATTCCTTCAGTTGCTTGGCCGATCCGACCTCCTCTTGAGCGGCTTCGTCGGCCTCCTTGGCGAGATGAAGCAACGGGCCGCGGGGACCTCTCTTCTCATCTGACCCGAATGTTCGCTGAGACCATTCCGACTGAGCGGCTTGTAACGCATCCAAACGGCCCATGAAACTGAGCGCTCGATCAGCAAAGTCGTATTCTTCGCCTGTCATGCCGCAACCCTTTGAGGTGAAACTGAACGGCGTCAACGGTAATCATAAAGATTTTCGTTGTCAATCCGCCATTGCCTTGCCCCAGCCTCTTTTGATCGGTGGAGGCGGTTCATCGCCCAGTTGCCAGTAGAAGTTTGCTGGACCCCATAGTTCGTTGCGATCGCGTCTTGCGAGTTTGTGATCGTCGCTTGGGCGCTCACCGACATCATCAACGAATCTTGCCAACGATCCCTTCCACTCGGGACAGGTTGGTTCATTCTTCGACATGGTCGACCAGAATTCGCGAACATAGCTTTCCAGCAACCCGCGGAACGGATTGACGTTTTCCTTCTCTGTCGGGTTGGCAACGGCACTTTGATCAGCCATTGCTCCCCCAGGCGATGGGCCTCTGAGTTCTTCATAGGCGTCCGCAGATGCGTCAATCTCATCATCTGGGATATCTTTCGTCGGGAATGAATCCATTCGTTGAAGCAATCCGGAATTCCATGGCGCTTTGACGAACTTCACATTTCCGCCATTGAATGACGACGAATAAGCCGACGCTCGCTCTGCCTTGTTCTTGATTGGCCTTCGACCGACAACCCAATAACCGGCAAACATTTTCAGCAGTCGCTCACAAATTTCAGTTCCGGCCGATGGATCTTGTGGAACGCAGATCTTGACTCGACCGTATTTCTCTTCATCGTCAGCGGCGACTGCCAACATTCGATCATTGCGATTGCTTGATTCCCATTGTCCACGAACTTGATCAATGAGATAAAATGTTCCTTTCCCATCAGTCGCCAATAAGTCACCAACGGTCCAGTCTCCAGCCCCTTCCGTGTATGCCAGATCCCAGGCACGGCAATAACGTAGGCCGATCGCCGGCAGTTCCTCTATCGGAATGATCTGACCTTTGCGGCCCATCACACCAATCTTGAAGAATGTTCCGGCCTGAAGTTTCGCGTTCCAGTTGCCTTCGTATTTCTGTTTCTTCAGATAGTCCGGCAACGCCATCAAGCTGGCTCGATACTGGGGCGACGAGTTCATCAGTATCGGGTTGTCCCGTAACTTCGACGGGATGAACGTGATCGACATCGGAAAGACGGTTGGGCCTTCCTCTTTACTGTCCGGATCGGTGAATCGCTCAATCAGTTCTTCGCGGGAATCGCCCCAGTGAAGTTCATTGTTCAACCGCACGAACCATCGCACTTTCCCGGATCGCTCTGGAATTGGAAACCCGGTTTCCCAGTTGAGCCACCAGCCAATCAGGATCTTCAACCATCCGCCGGTCGGATCTTCCTCATGAACGGGATTGCATGTCGCTCGAATAACGGGGTTGACGCCGCAACTGGACCTCATGCGGCTGAACAGATACCAGAATTGAAATTCGGTGAACAATTGCAATTCATCAAAGCCGATGAACGCCAGTTCTTTTCCATCCCACGAGATAGCATCCTTGGCGTGCGGCAGTCCTCGGAATGAAATGCGAGCATCCGGATCGAATATCCAATCCAGTTTGTTGGATCGGAACCATCCATCAAGCTGGGGATAGATCGTCATCGACGTATCTTGGAGTCCGCCGGGGTCAGTGATATCAGTCGATTCACGCCGGAACACGACAGCTCGATATCCTGGCACTCGGGCATGACGCGCTGCTTCGAGCAGAATCCAATGCGATTTGCCCCCTCCGTTCGCCCCACCCATGATCACGATATCGGCAGCGCTCTGCATGGCCTGAGTCTGGGGACCCGGTTGCGGTCCTACGATCGTCGCATTTGGTCCGTACTGTTCGAGAACGGAACTCATTGAGCGGCCCCAGTCAATTGCGCCTTCAATTGTGGATCTCGTCCGTTATCCGGAATGTTGAAGATCACGACGCGATGGCTGTTATCGATGTTCATGCTTTGGTCGACATGGGCCGGAACTGCGGGAGCCGGCATCTCTGGCGCAGGGGAGGGAGGAGTGAATACCATCGGACGCAGTTCAGCCCTCAACTTGGCATGGTCGTCTTTTTGCACGGCCGTCACGAGTTGAACGCCGGCCCGCAATCCAATGCCCTTTGACCTCGCCGACTTCGATCTCATCATCTCGACAGTCGTGGTCAGGATTTCCTGATAGACATCCGACTTGCCATCAACCGCATCAACGATCTTCAGGTTTTCGTCAACAGCCTTTTCCAGCGGGAATCGATTGCGGTTTTGCCAATTGAATGAACTGACAACCATCCGCTGTTCGTGCGTTTTCGTCAGACCAGATGGACCATATTTGCCACCGTCCCCCCATCCCCCCGACACAGATTCGGGTGAGATTTCAGACTCGGGAGCGGGGACCGCTTCTACCGTGACTGGCTTGGGTTGTTCCGTCTCGTTCTGTTGATCGACTGATTCATTACCGGCCGGTGTTGTCTCAGTCTTTCTTGGCTTGGGCTTGGCTTTCGCTTTGGGCTTTGGCTTCGCTTGGCCCCTTGGTTTACTCTCCGTCTTCGGTGTCTTTGTTTCCGTATTGGGGAGTTTATCCAGATGGGCTTTACGATTGGGCTTAGGCGTTAGGTCAGCGGGTATTGATTCGCCTTGTTCCTTTAACTGCCTTCTGAGCTTCCTTCGCTCCGCAGACGATAGCTTATCCTCCATTTCTGGAGTTCCCTTGCTGTTGAAGTCCGTTTCGGGAGTTCTTTGGCGAAGTCCTTTTCAGGAGTTCTGTGTCGGACCTTTTCAGGTGGACATGTGCAGACTCTATTCAGGTATTTGGGGTTGCGTCAAGTCTAACTACTTGGCGGAGTAGAATTCGATGGTTGACTCGGCCGTCTTTTGGCCTGTTTTGGTGATACGATAGACGCATTCCGTCAGTGGTATACCATCGTGTATCGATTGGTCATATCTGCTGGATACGTAATCAGCCTTCTCCATTCTGGCCATCAATTGGTAGAACGCTGGATTAGACTGCTTCACTCCTTCAGCCGCGATCGCTTGACGAATGTTCTTTCCGTGCATCTCGCCTTTCATCAGGCAGGCCAGCACTTTGAATTGCAGATGCGATATTTGAGGAAACGGCATGAATTAGCCTCACTGATACAGTTCGTCGGTCAGATAGGCGACAACGGCCAGTTGACCGAGCCTCATGTCCATCTGTCGCCGCTGTTCATCGGTGATGACTCGTCGACGTGCCGAAAGCCATTCAGCATCCGAATTGAATGAGACTCTTCCCGTATTGCCGCAGTGATTGCAGTTCTGGACTCGACCCAGGCAGACCGGGCATGACGTCCGGATCTGCTCTAAGTCGGTCAGATCGATTTTGGCCATCGGATCTATTCCGTGAACTGCTTGTTGATGAATTTAGACCAGTGAGTGACTTCGTTGATCAGATCTGGCGCTGCGATATTCGATTCGAGAGTCATGAACTCATCATCCCCCGTGCAATAGGCCAGTTGAGTTGTTCCATCTTCGCATCTAACCCACACGTGTTCCCATTGTGGCGCATCGAATTTATAGATTGGATACCACGGTTCGTCGAATTCAGATTTGATCTCAGATTCGGCATGCTCGCTGACGATCGCGATTTCAGCTTGCGAGTAGACAATAACCACGCATCCTTCGAGGCATGATCCAATCAGTTGCTGCTGAATTGCGGCTCGGATCGATGGGAATAGGTCATCCTTGAAAACACCGGTATCGAGTTTGACGAACACAACGGATCGTTGTGAACCAGTCGCTTGCGCGATTTTTTGGATAGGGGGAAGTTTTGGTTTTGCGTCTGCCGCCTTTTTCTTCTCGGTTCCAGCGAGCCACAGATCGTATTCCATGAATAGATGCGGTGAATATGGCTTTTCGGCCTCCATTCCCGTGAGCGTCAGAACAGCGCCGCCCGGTGCGGTCGGTTCCGGCGTCACAGTCACGATTCCATACGGTATACCTGCAATCAATCCAAATCCGGTTTCCTTCGGATGAACAGTGGCCCCAACTGCGAACAGAGTATTAACGTCGATTTCTGTCATAAAATTGCCCTTTGATTTAAGGGGTTCGGTTTTGTCAGTCACCCCAGACTTCTGGGTTGACTCGTTTGGCGATGCGGAACGTGATGATCCGGAGAGATGTTTCCATTGACTGTAGGAAATGCTCGTCTTGATCGGCATCGCGTTGATCAAGCTTCTGGTATGCGTTGTAGGCACTCTTCAATGCCGCGACGACGTCCAGTTCCTCTTTCGTGATCGATTGAGAGGGAATCTCTCGATTTGCGATCGCGGCGGCTTCCCATGCCTCTTGTTCGCTGACATCCAGATGGTTCCAGCCGCTATAGTCATGCCCGGAAATTCTTCGCCGGGCCGCGAATGCCTCACATGCAAGCTGCCCTCTGGATTTCTCACTAGGTTCAATAAGCTTGAATCTGGATTTCAACCAGAGCCCAGTTCCGTCGATCCGAATGTGCAGGCCGTCCGGACTGACTTCGAGAATATTGAACCGATTCCCAACGCCGTGAATTGCATCTTTATCGATGCATTCAACCAAATCGCCGACTTTGAACGTCATGCAGTGGCCCTTTGTTGTTTTTCCCGATCTGTGTCAACGGCTCCCATCCGAACATCGTTGCGAGCCAGCCATGCTTGATACAGGGCTTTGTCTAACGCGACCCGTGCTTTCTGCTGTTCAACCGTTTGAGTCCGCGTAGCCTCTCGTCCACGCCTCTCATTGCAACGATTGCAGGCATTGACGATCACGTCTTGCATCGGGTCTGGCCTGTCCAGCTTATTGATCAGATGATCGATCGTTGACGCATTCGCCTTAAGCGAGTGAAAACATTTTGGCCGAACCAGCTTTGTCTGGCAGTTACACCACAAACAGCGGCCAGCATGAAGGTGATGAAGCAATTCCCGCTTTGGGTTCATGGCGAATCCATTCGATGTACCGATGTGAAAATAGCGGGCTGAAGAGGAGAGTTCTCAGCCCGCTATTCTTGGCCATCCGAAGCCAGTAAGCCACCCAGCATCTAGGCCGGGCGCACCGTTCAGGTACTCGATTGATTCTGGTTTGCGGGAGCGTTCGGATCGGTTTGTGGGGCCGGCGGAACGAACGAACTGGCGGTATTGAGCGCGGCCTGAGCATTGTCGAGGGCGGTTTGCAGAGTTGCTTTGTGCGTTCCGAGATCGACGGCGGCGGCTTCGAATACGGCATCCGCTTGCGTGCCTTCGGTCGCTTGCGACTGAAGATTGGTCACGGTCGTTTGCAGTCCGATGATCAGAGATCCCAATCCAGTCAGCAACGTCACGGTCTGTCCAAGCAATGTGGCACAGGCATCCATCGTCGCGTCGACGGCGGCTTGCTGGGCGGCGAAATCGGCTTGTCCGGTCATAAGAATTTCTACCTTTTTACTGAGTTCGTCGATTTGAGCCTGCAACATCGCCTGCTCGGTCTGCTCTTTCTGCTCGTCAATGGCCAAGCGATCTTCCAATTCGCTTTCTTTCTTCTGGACAAAACACGCTTTATCCCAGATTAAAAGCAACTGCTTTCGGATATAGGGGATGTTTTCGGTTACCCAGTTGTTCCATGAATCGGCCACTGACTTGACTCCTTGAGGATGTCTCATCTTACAGTGAACTACCGATCATGCAATCCAGAATATCCATCATCAGAAGAGGGGGTCTCGTTTTCTCGCCGTCGCCAATTGTCCAATGCTTGCTGACGCCTCTCATCTTCTCTGAGTTTTTCTCGCTCAGCGCACGCATCAGCGGCTGCCATTTCTCGATGCATTGCCACAACCTCCGCGCCGGATTTTGACAAATAGGCCACCAATATCATCGAAACAACGATTCCCGCGAACGGACTGATTCCGAATACAATCTTGAATGGCCAAGAAATGAGTTTAAGAACGAAAGACATGGCGATTTCCTTTCAAGAATGATTCAGAAGTTCACCGCGATGTTACTGAATCAGCGGCGTGATCTGACTCTATCGACATCATTTCGGAAAATCAACTAGATTTTTCTATTTCATGGCGCAAATTTCAGGCAACGATCTTTTGAGTCACATCAGACGCCAATGAGACTCTGCCATTCAGAATTGGGGATGATGGGCCGTTCGGCATTTGAACCTGCACATCCCATGTTAGATCGAGCAATCCGAGTTGTGATGTCATATCCGCTTTCATCGTCAGAATTGCTGTTCCCTGTTGCTCATCTGTGACAACCAAACTGGCCCAATTGCTTTGGATTCCAGATGTGGAACCGTTGAGAATGATCAGTCCACCGGCTTCGGTGATCTGGAACGTGGCCTGAGAATCCGTATCACCCGGTTGCTGCGTGAGCCACGTTTCTTTTGCCGTGAGCGTGAGTCCGCTTCGGCCGACAATCGTTCCAAGCGCTCCGGGAAGTGCTTGCGCGTAGAAATCGCCGCGAACAATCCCCAGCGTCAACGGACTCAATGCCGCTCTCGCCTGTTGAGTATTGATGGCAAGGACCGGTTGGACCTGAATTTTCCCGACTTTGACAGCCGTCTCTGCGGCCGTAGGAGACTCTTGTAAAGAGTAGACGCCGGCTGTCTCAACTGCCGGGAAATCGACTTTCCAATTCGCAAATTCTCCACCATTCCGATATTGAACGACGCGACAGGTTCCCGTTGCGGGGTCTGTCATGAGCGCCCGCCGATTCGATGGATTGTCGCCGAACTGTACCCAGGACAACGGTCCTGACACATTCAACAGGTTCCCATTGAAGTCATAGACGTTTGATGTCAGCGTGCCATTCCCGTTTGGGATGTTGTCCTGAAGGTACTTGTTCGCCATGTCAATCTTTCTTGGCTTCAGCCGCCTTTGATGCGGCGCGGGCATCACTCATGAGTTTTTGAACTTGTCCACGGAGCAGCAATGCGGTTCCTGATTTATCGACGATGCTGTCGAGCAAATCATAGTCGGCAACGCTCAATTCCAATGGTGCTGGCGGCACTTCCCCGAGGCGGAACATCCAGGGAAGAATTGTCATTGCCGGGCCGTCAGTTTTCCCAGCGAGAATATTATTGGCCAGCCACCATGCTAGAGTCTTGCTTTCAACGTCGGGCTGACCGGTTTGCGGGTTCCGAGTTCCGGTCGGGAAGTCCAATGGCTTCCCATCGAAGTTCAGAGCGGTCACACCGAAATCAACAGTAATTTTTTCTGCCACAGTAAATTCCCTTTGTGAAGAATGGAGAGGCTCAAAGCGACTGGCAGTCTAGCCAGATATTTTGGAATCGACAATCTGAGAAGAGTACCAATCGCGAATCGTTTTCTTGTGAGTTTCCCACCATGACCATGTTAAATCCAGATCGATGTTTGATTGTTCTTGGTGCAACACCATCAAAGACTCGCGAGTTCCGCCGATCGTTTCCCATTCGGCCATTGTTTTTGTCATGCAACCGATTTGTACGAATGCGTTGGTTGCGAATGCCCAGTATCCATCGCGAATGATCCAGCCCGACACTTGATTGATAATCGTCGCGTTCCAAATTGCACCGATCAGATCGATTGATTCCAAATCCATTTTTTCGAAATTTGCACCCGAGATGTCATGACCGCTGAGAGACAACGGTCCCCTGGCACAAACTAACTTGACCGATCGACAATTGGCCGGAAGCTTGCAATTGGCGAGGACCGCATGAGACAAATCAATTCCACGGACATCAACTGTCGATAGATCCAACCCTGATAGGTCGCAGCATTTCAACTTGCCACGTTTTCCCTTTGATGGATCAGCAATCCACTTCTGATGTTCTGCGATGATTTCTTGAATGTTATTCATAACTTAAACGCGATCGTCCAAAGGAAGTCGGCTGACGTCTCGGGACTGCCCCACGCTCCCGGTGAAATCGTTCCGGCTCCTACATTCAGTTTGGCGGCGATTGCTGTCAGTAGGAATGTTGTCCCATTCGCCACTTCAATATTTCCTTGAGCCGTGTATCCAGTTGGAGGAGTGAATCCGGCCCCGGTCATTTGTGAATCGGCGGCGACCAAGACAACGCAGTCAGTGGTAGCCGATGACGTGACAGAATGTGGCGTTGCCGTATTCGACGTTACTTGGATGTCGTCAGGATTTGTTGCATTGGCTCCCAGGACCTCGAAGATGGTGACACAATTCGCATCTGATTTTGATGAACCGGCGTAGGTGACTGTGTATGTTGATGGCTCGCTCGCACCGCATTTCTTGTAATAACATCTCGCCGAATATCCGCTCCCGACATCTTGTCCGCCAGCCGCCTTTGTCCAGGCCGAACCGCCGGAAATCGTTGCTTGGCCAGTATCCACATCTTGAATTACTGCAACAACCCATGTTCCAGCAGCAGAAGCTCCCCCAGAGAATCCAACCGTATAGTTGGTGTTTGTCCCAGTGATACTCCCTGTCGCATTTCGACCGAAAGAGATACCGGTAGCAGCAGGTGCGGACCAATGAGCTACGGGAAATGAAAACATTATGCGAATGCCTTTTGGCCAACGCCGAGCAAATTGCTGCCATGACAGACGAATGTCAGCACATCAATCGCATTGTTGGCTGTACTGAGAACAAAAGCTGTTCCGCCAGGAAACAGATATCCGGCCCCATAAGTGATCGCATTTGATCCGGTGGAACTTTGCTTGATGACAATCGTGTAAGTTGCTCCCGCTTGAATATTTGACGGGAAGCCCAGTACACGGGTTGATCCGACAGCACTCGTCAGTAGCACGAATGCCGCCTGTTGCGTGTTCGCATTCCATGTGATGGTCGAGGCATCGATCAGAGTTTGTTCAGCGAAATACTGCTGAGCCGTGAAAGCCGTAACAGTACCCGGTGCGACAAAATCTGTTCCAGCCGTCGCTGCCGAGAATGCACTCGTTCCATTCCCTTTGACAATCCCTGTCAGTGTCGCAACGCCGGTCCCCCCATTGCTGACTGTCAACGTGGCGAGACTGGTGAGATTCTTCGATCCATCCGTCATCACGATATTGGATGCGGTCAGGGTCGTATTATTGACAGTTCCGCTAAAGGTTGCTGCCGCGGCTGTAATTGGAGCATCAGCCGAGTCGTCAGCAAGACGGAACGCCGCCGTCGTTCCAGATCGCTTAATTCCGAACGATGCCGATGTCGATGTAGCCCATCGCATGATCGGAGTCGTCGCAGCAACCATGAATGTTGCGTTGTTAGAACTCGCTGCTCCTTGCCAGATCGAGACAGTCCCGTTCGAGTTATTCCAAGTATTGGTTGTCAGCGCAAGACTAGTGATATTACCGCCGGTCGATACTTTGAACATTGACGAACCGCCGACTTGCAGATCCATCAGATTACTGGAACCGCCAGCAGCGACCATCGTGATATTCATCAGGATGGCCGTCACGGATGACGAGGTATTCCAGACTTGAGCAAGATTCAGCAAGTTGATTGCTTGGGAACCTGTATTGGCTGATGGACCCCATGTCGCGATTGTTGCACCGGGATTCTGGACAGTTGTCGTCGATGTCAGCGTATGCGTTCCCGACTGAGATCCTGTCGTAACGATTGCTGAACCGGCTGGAGTGGCAGAAGCTTGGAATGCATTCGCTGTTAATCCAGTCGCGATGACATAGTACGTTGTGGCCGTCGCCAATCCGGTTGGCAATGCTCCCGTCGTCGTCAATGTGAATGATGAACCGGGAACGAATCCGTGGGCCGTCAGAGAGAATACCGCTGGATTTGCAATCGTCACTGTCACTGTCGTGGCTTGTGAGACACCTGCGAATCCCGTCACAACGCCCAGCGTTCCAGCAACCCCGGTTCCTGTACTCAAGCTGGCGGTTTCAGTGACGTTCGATCCAGCCGTATTAGCGGCTGTTGCCGATCCATATTGAATTCCCGTGAATCCTGTTGCAGCAAAGTTGGCGAGCATTAACACGCCACTGGCAGGACTACTGAATTTTACTTGAGAACTGAGAAGAACTGTCCCGCTTAATGCTGGTGATGTCCCGAATACCGCAGCGCCAGTCCCAGTCGAATCCGTGATTGCCGCTCGCAATGTCCCAGATATGAATGATCCGAATGATGTCGTATTGCCAACACTCGTCACGACACCCGAAAGATTTGCATTCGTTGTGACCGTCGCAGCATTACCAGTTGTATTCTGATTCAGTGTCGGAAATGTGCAGTTGGCTAGATTGCCGGATGTCGGCGTCCCCAGGATTGGAGTGACCAGCGTAGGGGATGTCGCGAAGACCGCCGCTCCCGTTCCCGTCTCATCGCTCAAAGCGGCTGCAAGTGTTGCTGACGTGAACGATCCAAACGAGGTTGTATTGCCGACGCTTGTGACCACTCCCGAGAGATTGGCATTCGTGACAACTGTTGTCGCAGCGATCGTTCCTGTTCCGGTCGTGCCGAGGCTTGCACCAGTCCCAACCAGCATTGCCGCTGTTGTGTTCGTCCCGCTCGTCAAAGTATCGAACGTCGGATTCGCGCTTCCACTTGCCGCAATGGAATACGGACTGCCGGATGTGCCAGACCCGGTAATCATGATATTCGAGCCTTGAACGATCAGACCGGAAATCGTCGCAACGGTTCCCGCTTGTCCGCTTGTATTCTGATTGAGCGTCGGAAAATCACCAGCCGTCGCGATCGACAAGACCCCTGTTGATGTTGTGCTTTTCAGAATCCCAGTTGTTAATCCGCTCGTTCCGGCGGAATAGTCGGTTCCCGCCGTGGCGGATGTGAACGCGGAAGTTCCGTTGCCTTTCACCAATCCCGTCAGTGTCATGGCCCCTGTTCCGCCGCCAGCCACTGAGAGAGTTCCAAATGACCAATTCTGTGAACCGTCTGTGATGAGAGTTTGGCCGACCGTTCCATCGGCCGTTGGCAGTGTGAATGTGATGGTGCTGGCCGTTACTCCGGCTTGCAGATTCAGGATATTGGCATTCGAACCGTTCTTGAGCGCCAATGTCCCTGTGAGCGTCACTGTTCCGGTTGAGACCGACGTCGGAGTGATATTGCCGAGTCCGAGCGTGATGTTTGGTGTCGTGGTCGGATTCGAGACAGATTGCGTGATTCCATTATTGGCCGTCACGGAGATCGTTGTAACCGTTCCTGAACCGCCTCCAGTCGAACTGATTACCCCGCTGCCATTAATCGTGATCGTCGTGCCATCGACTTTCACGCCGCCCAGAATCGATGTACTTGCGATTGGCAACGTGTAGGCCGCATTTGAGACGGCCGTCGCGACGTAAGCCGTAGACGCCGCTTTGGTAGAATTGTCTCCGGGTGATTGGGTTCCAACGATGGGATTTGTGAGCGTTGGTCCCGTAGACAGGACGGCGGCCCCAGTCCCCGTGATTGTCAAGCTGACGAGATTCTTCGATCCATCAGTTCCGACTGGGCGAGAGGCCGTCAGAGATGAGACAGACACATTTTGCGAAGTATCGATTGCGATGGCTGTCGTGCCGGCTGTCTCGATGTTCAGAGCGCGAGCAACGCCGGTTCCAGCATTCTCGGTTCCGATCGTATGCGTCCCTGCCGCCGTGCGAATGACCAGACGTTCGTAGTTCGCCCCATTCGAATAGGTTCCATAGACCCGGAGTTCATTAGGTCCGAGCGTTGAGTTCCTAAATCCCCAGACATAATTGGCATCGAATGAGAGAACGCCCAGGCCAACGCTATCGTTGAATTGATTGAACGGCACTTTCGAGACCAGATTTCCACCGTAGGTAATTGCTCCCGTACTGCTAAAAATGAAATCTGGAGATGTTTGACCGCTACGTCGGAGATTTAGGTAATCGCCGACAAATCCTGCACTGAGATTTGCCGCCAGCATCGTTCCGAGCGAACTCCACGGAAACGTCAGTGTCGTCCCCGTGGGCGAGATCAGCATGTAGGGGACGGCATTCGTCCCAGAGAAGATTGTTCCCGTGATTTGGATCGGTGAGACAGACGCAACAGCGTTGCCGGTGATTGCCCAGGAGGAAACGGCATTGTTGGCGCTCAAAGTCAGCGTGAGTCCGGTATTTGCAACGCCGGTTCCCCCGTATTGACCGGCGACAACACTGCCCTGCCAAGTTCCCGTTCCGATCGTTCCGACCGATGTCAGCGACGATGTGACAACCGTGGAATTCAGAACAGATCCCAGTAATGTCGCTGCGGATGCCGCATAGGGACCGCTGCTCAGATTGCCTGATCCATCGAACTGAGCAACTCCGGTCGAATAATTCGCCATCCGAACCGGACCGCGGAAGTAGGCCGAATTGTCATCACCACGAAGTTCCAGCGTTGACGATCCGCCCGTGGGACCAAATGCCATTCCATCGGGTCCGCTTGATCCTGATCCATAAACAACCTGAATCGACGTTGTTGATCCGACTGTCGTGACGGTATAGGCATTGATGCCGAGACCAAGCCGCCAGTTCTGGTCGGCTGATCCGTTCAGCAGCAACGCATGACCGGACGTCAACGATACGCCGGTTGTGTAATCCTGTTGGGCCGACCATGTATTTTCAGCATTGAGAAGCGGAATTGTTGCCCCGCTTGTGCCGATGGCCGTCGTTGCTGCACTCGTGAAATTGACGCCATTGGTTTTTGTGATTGTCAGCGAACCGGAACTGTTCAATGTTCCGTCGCCGCCAACCGTCTGGGAGGCCCAATTCGTGCCACTCCCAATCAGCAGATGACCGGCCGTCGCTGCCGTATTGCCCAATGCCACCCCATTGATCTGAGTGACTGTCACTGCAATCGATGCTGCGCCGGTTCCGGTCACATCGCCAGTGAGCGTTAGAGTCTGGCTCGCCGCTGACAATTTCGTAAATAGGATTGGCGTCGTACCGACCGTAAATGGCCCTTCGCCTGTCTCAACCCAGAGCGTACCGGCGTTGACTGATCCTGATTGAATCACCGTATACGAACCAGCGGTGATTCCTCCATTTGGTCCGATGGACCCGTCAAAATCAGATGTTCGCGTCAATACCCAGTTCGTTGAACCACTGCCTTGGTTCGTGAGCGAAAAGATACCGTTTTGGAATGTATTGCTGGTTTGATCTTTTACCAGCACTCGGGCATTCAATGGCAACACAACACTGTCAATCGACAATGCGGCCTGAGATCCAGAATTCGTCAGTGTCGCCCCGACACCACTGGAACCATTGTTGTAGGTTGCTGTCAGTTGTGCTGTCGTCGCCACCAGACAGGCGTTTTTCTGCGAGAGATTGGACGTCATCGCATCGCAATAAGCTTTTGTCACAACATCGCTGGCGTTCACTGGCGATGGCATTCCAGTGATCGAACCGCCCGTGATGGCCACCGATGCGGCACTTTGCTGCGCCATGGACCCCAGCCCAGCGATATCCGCAAAGGCGGGCTGAGTCAGAATCGGCTGGCCGGCAGTGGTGATCGAACTGATCCACTGATGGGACACGGCCGCAATCGAGTTCACGCCGCCCAGCGTTGACGGTCCGGGAGCCGTCAGTTGATAGGTTAGCGTCAGAACGGGATTAGGTCCGCCGCTGGAGACTCCGGTGAATCCGTTGGCCGTGGCGACTGCCACAGATCGGACAGTTCCAACGTCTTGCCAAGCGGATTGGCCATTCCCAAGCGATACCATCGCTTGACCGACAGTCCCTTGATCTGGCGGAAATAGGACCTCTTCGCCACCATTGAAACGATCGGGAGCCGTTACGCCAGTCATAATGCAACTCGCCCGTGAGGGAGTGGAATCCGTTCACGGGCGAGTTTATCGCATCAAATGTTTAACGGCAATCTGTTTACAACCGATCACCGAAGATCGCAATCATCAAAGCACCGCCAGCCATCCCCGCAAGACAGCACAAAATCAGCTTCACGGCGAATGGAAGATCATCCATCAAACGTCACTTTTGGGCATCTCCGGCACGACAGGAACCGCCGGCTTTCGATTGATGTTCATGGCCCCCAATACCCATTCAGGCAGATACTGAATCACCGTCTTCACGACAATCATGCCGCCGATGCACATGGCCGCAGACGTTGCCCAGATCCAATAGACATCAGCCTTTTGCAAGAACCAAGGAGCCAGCAACCGAGCCAGCCAGATGCCGCCGACGATTGCCAAGCAGAAGTTTCCCATCAGTTCCTGGCCGAGTCCGGGGAGATCTTGCGGACGCCACGAACCACGATATTGAGAAATGCCAACCAGCACACCCATCGTGCCGCCGAATGAGGCAGCCGCTAAATCAGACCACATTGTATCGCGGGTCTCGATTGCGGCTGTTACGGCACTCGCATCGGTTGCGAGCAACACCACGAGCAAGAGGCAGGCTTTCATCATGAAATCCCTGTTGTGAATTACGTTGTGGTGATTCCGCCGAACCGGCTTGACCGCGGCTGTTTGATGACGGAACGTCCATTCATGGGAGTCGGTAAACGAATTCAGAACGTGTGATGCCATGATACCCTCGCGTTTGCGTGAAACAACGTCTAGGAATGGATTGGGCATCGATCGTTCCAAAATCAATGAAAGACTGAGTCGACGCCACGCAAAAAGGCTACGTGGTTTTCCACATTTCTTGCAACTGAACGGGATAGCCTATTCGTCAGGTTTTTCCTGATCAGATTGAAAGACTTTGCAGAAGTCGCTCCTGATGAACGGGATTTGAGCAGATTGGTTGATTGCAGTCCAGATCTTGATTAACAATTGGCCTGATTTTTACCGTGGCGAACCTTTTCAATCACTCGCCATTCTTTCAGAAGTTCCGTCTCGTCTGTCCAATACGACATTAATCCGCAGGTCCTAGTTCCGGTAGCTCGTGAAATACCATGACGACGGCAGACTTCGTCCGGCATCGGTTCAACGCTATCGCATCTATCCCAACAGGATTCAACGGCATCGCCAAACGATCTGACAAGCCAGTCCTCCGATTTAAAGCCGAGCCAGAACAGTCCACACAATCCTTCGGCGATTTGCGATTTGTATTTCTCGTATTCATTACGTCCGTGATCCGAGGCGTCCGTTCTCCACTCAGGCCACATTGAGGTTTTCCATGCCTCATAAAACGCGATCAGATCTTTTTCTGACCCGACAACTTTCCCAAGCCATCCGCCATCCGCAATTTTCTCATAGGTAATTTTGAGTTTTCGCTTTGGCTTGGCGACGGTTGAGGCCGATGCGATCTTCACAAGCGGAGCAAACAGAGCCGCGATGATGACTCCGAGAATTCCACGTCGATTAATTGAGTCCATGATTTGAGAGTCCTGAAAGGGAACGAGCAGAACGCGAACGAGATCAGTCTACAGGAAAGCCGCAATGTCAGTAAATGACATCCTTCAAGCGAGTACAGCCAGTGTCAGAAATTGGAGCCCAAACTGCTTGTTTTTCCGGCCAATTGCTCAAAAGACGTCGTCTTATCGTGGAAGTAGGAATTCCTGAAATTTCCGACCATTCACGAATCGTTTTTGTCTCCCCGTAAAATTTCAGCTTTTTTACGCATGAACGATTTTGCGATTGAGTGACACGATCAGCCCATCTGACATTGCCCGGTTCGTATCCTTTTTCCCCATCAATGCGATCGATGGAATGACGATGGCTTGGCTTTGGTCCAATATGGGCGAGAAACCGCTGGAATCCTCCATTGCCTCGCCATTTAGAGAACACGCGAATTCCGCGCTTGCCGTAGTATTTGTATGCACTGTCGGATTTCACATAGCAACGTCGCTGAAGTGATTCCCATGCTCGATACTCTGGCGTTCGATGATTTTTGATTGCGTTGCTATGTTTCGTGAGCCGTTTACGATGGAACTCGATTTTCGCACAGCCGCAAGATGTGGCCTTGATTCTTGCCTGAGTGATCGTCACGGAATACACAACATTTGCATTTCCACAGTCACATTCGGCGACTACGAACGTCTCTTTCCCAATCCTGAATCGATGGCCATGCAGAGTGATCTTTCCTTTACGGAATCCGACGAATTGATCGTCGACTCTGATTCCATTGATCACCTTGAATTTTCTACGTTCCATTTTCAATCGACTGAAAAATCCCTGGATTTGACCCAGTAGCTGCTATTTCCAAAGTCAAGATGCACATTTGATGGACTGACCGTGACTTTGTGAACTACGAGCGTCATGCTGAACAGCCAAGTGAGTTTCGCACTAATCGGCTTGTCACAATCGACCGTGAATGTATCGCCATTGAGAGTGATTGTCATCGCAATTTCATCTGGCAACATCAAATCAGCGCTCGGATGAAGCAACGCGAAGATATCACGACACATCGCGATAATGTTGTACAGCAACAACGCATCATCAATGCCGATGATCCCAACTGGCGTTGCTCCACTGCCAACGACTTGCGTTTCATCCCTGACAACGTTCGACTGGTCGAGACTGATTTTGTCGACCAATCCGAGAACCGTGAACGGTTCCATGTTCAGCTTCACATCTTTGCCTATCAACTGATAGTTGAGAGCCATTTCTTTCACCGGTAAGCCGATCGCTCGTGGCGAGTTGACCTGCAATCGTCCCGTCGTGCCAATGATCTCCCTGAGTTGTGGCATCGACTTGGCCAGAAGGTTTACTTTGCCTTGGCTGTGATTCCATAGGATCGAGACGGAATTTCCTTCGCCGATGTACTGTCGGAAATACTGCTGGCCCTGTCGGATCTTGTCGGCGGCATGAATCTTCCCGGCGACTCCTGATGCCTCATAACTGCGATTGTATCGCGTCGTATTGGCGTCGATCTTTCGCACCAATGCGTTCAAATCAGTGATCGTCTGATAGGCAATTCCTTCGTTCGTTCGAACGGCTGGCCATGTCCATTTCCCATGATCATCCTCAAAACGAATTTGAGGATAGGAACCTGTAGGTCCAGTGGGAGCGGCTTCAGATGAGTATTCGATTTCAATATCCGCATTCCCTGACCCCCATCGTCGTTTCAAGTCGTTACATGCGACACACCAGCCAGGCCATTTGTTTCTCTCATTCGTGTAGACAATGGCATGACGTTTGAATGATGTCTGAGGAATTGGGGATTCAGCGGATGGCATAATCGTTTCCATCCTCATCAATGGACCGGGAGCCGAATAATCGAATGGGAATTTTCCTCTGGCAGGTTTGCCAGATGGCAATTCTCTTGGGGGAGGTACGTCTTCGATTGGAATTGGCGGTAACGCTTTCGTCGTCTCTCCGCTTGGAAATGGCGACGACTTTGGCGTCTCATAAGGATCTTGCACTCTGATTGGATCGATATTGGGAACCGGCCCAAACATCGAGGACATTGCCGGTCCACTCGGAGGCGGATTCAACGGTAACGCGGCATCAATCCGATAGATCGCGACGTCGGTCTTGCGATCGAGACTGATCTCTTTGACGTTGAATGTCTGTGATCCATATTGGATCGTGACGTTCGAATGCTTGGCTTTCGGGTCGGACAGGTGAGCCGCGGTCTGAACGAGGGACCAATCTTCGCCCGTCTCGATCACATAACCCGGACCGATGTTGCAGAGTTCATCGTTGCAGACATTGACAGTCAGGAATTTGACTTGATCGGATTCCGCGATTCTGGCTTTTTCAGCGGCTTCAACTTTGGCTTGCAACTGATCGACCTGAGAAGACAGGTCTTTATGCTGCTTCATCAATTCCGTATTGACGGCATTCACTCGCTCAATTTCTTGGTCTTGTGCTGGATCGGATCTGACGGGGAATCTTCGTTCGTTCAGATCACGGATGGCTTCGTCGTTCAGCAGTCGCGTTTCCAGATCAGACCCGGCCGGATGAGGCTCAGCGTTGAATCGGTTCGTGTCTTTCAGGTCGGCGTGATTCTTGCCGATCTGCAAACGAACCCGGACCGCGGCGGCTTCGGCCAACGCTCGATTGCTGACATCAGCCCCAATGCACTGAACCGCAAAGGACAACAAAGCGAAGATGACTTTCAACGTCCAGAGCCATGCTTTAATGGGATGCATCGGTGAATCCTTTCAGGTATCGATTTTTTCTTGGATCGATTCAAACGTGACGCCGGAATAAGACCGTTTTGGAATCGCTATGTCTCGTTGATTCATGGATTGCCACGGAGTCCAATAGCAACTTCCGCTTTGCCACCAAAGCGAGTCACCGATTTGGATCTTCAGCGAATTCTCATTCTTTTCAACCAGAACGCCGCACGTTTCCAGTTTTGAATACGGTCGATCGGCCACATTGACGAACAGTACATCAGGCCGTCCCGGAACCTCGCAGCATTCGATTACCATCCCACCGATCATCACGTCACCGATTTGGCATTGAGTGATTCAGCCACGCTCGAAGCGGGATAAGCGGGAATACCAATCGCCCACGCTTCGCCGCCAGATTGAATCGCAGACCAGAACTGATCGGCATCGACACCGACATCCCCTGGGGCCAACACATGATCACCGCCAGCCGTCCTGATGGTGATTCTTGGCATTGCCGAGACAGGTCCCGTCTGGTCGGAGTCTTGCGGCTGACCGGCTGGAAAGGCTCCCCAGCTCTCCGACGATTCCAATCGGATCTTTCCGTTGACGTCGATATAGACCCCGACGAAGCAGCGGCAGTGTCCGCCGGCCGAACCAAGTCGGCTCATTCCATTGGCGTCCGGTTGACCCGTGATGTATCCACATGCATACGGGACGGCATAACCGGCGGCGATGCAATCAAAGATCAGTTCCAGCGTCTCGGGGTAGAACGTGACAGCCGTATGATCCTTGGCCGCAGTCAGCCATGTTTGCGGCGTCCCGACACCGGGCGCGGCGAAATGGACGGCCTGCATCTCGATCTGATCCTCGGTCATGCCTTGGAACAGTTCATCAGTCGCCACGCCGCCATCGTGAACGGCATGCATCGCATCGGCCAGAATCGCACCGTCTCCACTTCCGCAACGGTCTTTTCCAAATTCGTGTCGTGCCATCGAATAGATCGGAGCAAATGCGATCTTCACCGGCTTCAAGACTTGGCCACGGGATAATGCGACAGTCAGCGACGTCTGAGCGCCGCGAGCAGTTCCGCGGCTGACACACGTTCCGCGGCGTTGCAGATATGGCCGCAAGTAATGTCCATAGACCTTGATCTCGTGATCGCGAAGGAAGATTCCCTTTGTTCCACCGGCAACGGCTCGCTGCCATGATCCGGCCAATTGTGGCTGGCTCTTGGCGATATAATCGGCCCCCATGACCAACTGGCCGGCGGCTTGACGCGCCTGAATGACCGCTTGAACCCGCTTTGGATCACTCACCCAACCCGCCACGAATCCGGGGATTGACATCTCAGATTCCTTTCCGATGCCCTATGGCACTCGACCACTATTTCAGACTGCGGATTGTCACGACGTCGGCATCGGTCAACATTCGTTCGTCTGTCGATGCATTCTTGAACTGTTGATCGAACTTGGTTGAATCGCCGAGTTCCAGATCGCCATTCGTGATGAAGCCTTTGACGTATTCCTGCAATTCTTTTGGCGTCGTAATGATTTTGTTTTCGACGTATTGGGCCATCACTTCCCAAACGTCAGACGCCGGAGCGTGTTTCAGGATCGGCGTCGGACCCGGCGAAGGCTTGCTCGTATCGTCTGAAGAAGGTTTCACGAACAAACCGGAGCAACCGACTGCCATGAACAGGCTGATGAATAGAAATCCGTTTCGCATCGTGTCGCCTTTGGCAGAATTCTTGAATCAGTCGGACGGTTTCAGCGTCAGCTTCCATCATTACTGAATGCCGGAAGTAAGTGCTGAAGATTGAATCGCGGCCAGTTGTGACTTCAATTGGGCAATCGTCGCCACGTCCGCTGGATGATCTTGCTCATCTTTTGTCGGCACATCCCTGTCGATCTGAGCCAGTTTGGATTTCTTCCACAACGCTTTTGCTTCGGCCTTCAATGCCGGATCTTTTTCGTTGTTGATCAACTTTGCAAATAGTCGATCTTGGCTCGCGTCAACAACGACAGTCAAAACGTCACCAATAGGATTGGATTGTCCATTTGACTTTGGGGGAAACCAAACCTTGATCTGATCTTTCAGAGCGCCGACCATTTCGATCAGAGTCGCAATCCCACCCCCGCCAGCGCCAAATAGGCTGACCACAACAGCCAACCAGCCGACTGTCGGAACATCAGGTGCAGTTCCCTTTGCGATCGCTGGCTGAACAGCGGTTGAAAAGAAACTGCCGAGGACCATCATCGATACGATGGTAACGGCCGCACAAATTCCGATTGTGATCCACCTGTGACTCATGTTGCGTCCCTGCCTCAACTGAAAGAATTGTCGATTATTCGGAATCACCAACGGTTCAACTGGCAGTAGGCTTGTCGACGTTCGCAGCCTTGATAGCGGTCAATTGCTCGACCAGTTGAAGCAATGTTGCGGCATCAGTCACGTAGGCAATTGCATCGCCAATATAGGCCACGACGTCCGCTCGGAAGATCTCCAAACCGAACGGCAACGCGGTTCCCGCATTCAATGCCGCTTGAAGTTTTTGGAGCATTGGCAATGTCAGAGACTGAAGATGAGTCGTCCAGACGGTTGCCCACGCTGATAATCTTGCCTCGGCAGATGCGAAGACCTGCGGAATACTCAGCTTTGGCGGAGTGACGCCCGGCGTTGGATGAGGAGTCGTCGGAGTCGTGCCACCGTTCGTTGTCGTTCCAGTTGACATTTTGCTCATCCTTGAAAGGGATTTATTGAATCTAACCAAAGCGGTTGAGAGGACTCGAACCCCCACCTTGTCGCCTAGTCCGGTAAACCGGAGGCTACACCGTCTGCCACTCGACTTCCATCCGCAACAATCTGAATTTCGATTAGCGACCGCATCGACAGTTTGGATCGCCACATCCGCACTGGCAACCGCCGCTCGATCGAGTCCGCGTAATCGTGCTGGAGTAACTTCGCTGAACCGGAGCGGCTTGAACATAAGTCATGGTCGGAGCCACGCTATATGTCATCACTGAAGCCGCTGGAGTAACGGCATAGAGAGTCGCAGCACGACGCGGCCTGACACGAACTCGGCGATGATGGGTCGCAACGACTTGGGTTTGCTGAGCCGACTGAACCGCCTCGGGCGCATCGGACATCGGAGCGTCATTCACCGCGGGAATGATCGTTTCGACCGTAGGAGCCGGAGCGACATTGACGGTTACAGACCGCGAACGGGTGACTTGGCCGGCATCGCAAAACTGACAACAGGCAAGAACAGCGATCAACATGAGAGAGACAAGGCGCATGGTAGAATCCTTTCGGGACAGTTTGTGGAATCACTTTGATTTGTGTGAATCTCACCAGAGTCTGCGAAAGAACTTTGCGTCTGTCAAGACTAAGCGGCGGGAATAGATCCGGAAAGCACTTCGATGGCGTCGACTACGTTCTGAGGAGACAGACCCCACTTAGGGTCGACTTTGATCAGATTTTTGATGAACAATGCCCCGCAATCAAGAACGCACCAATTTTCTAGCCTGTGCTTTTCTACATACCGGCTGATCTGTGTATCGCGAAGATCAAATGAGACTCTTGGCCATTTATCGCGTTCGGCACATTGCAGAACGTCGTCGAATTGGCCGACCTCTGTTGCCCCATGAACGCGACCAGGGAACTTCTTTCCGACTTCCGCACCGTGTAGCGCCAAGACTGTTTCGATCGCGGCGACATCCATCACATCACGACGCCAATAGGCCATCAGCACGATTTGGCATTCCGGGACGCTGCGAAGAATTGAGTTCAACAACTCGATCTTGCCTGGGCAGATATCGCAATAGCCGTTCGGATAAAGAGTGCTGTCGCCAAGGACACCTTCTACGCCGAGAAATAATACCGGACGATTTACGGCCGACGGCGTCGATTCATTTTCCGTTGTGTCCATATCTTGAATCGCCTGTTGTTGGAGAGAACGAGAACTTTGGGAGGATTGGGGAACGATTCACGACGTCTCGACTTGCCACGAGGGAACCATTCACGATTTGAGTAATGCGGAAGATTTCCCTTGCTTCGGCTTCCCATTGATTGCCTCATTGCGAATGAATGGACCCGGAGGAATATATCGCCATCGAATCACCGTGATCATTTCACGATAGTCGCAGCGCATGTTTTTGACAAACATTTGAACGAACTCGTCCGGCGTCAGATTCGGAAATCCTTCGCGGACGACGGCATCGGGCAGAATGTTATCGAGCGGTTCGCGTCGGACTTCGATCACCTGAACCAAGGCCAGCGGTTTTGGTCGCTCGCCTTTCTTGAATCCCATCACTCGATCGACGATCAACAGGAAGTCGCCCGCTTTGACTTTCAGACATTTCAACCGGCGTGTCTCGGTCTTGCTGTGATCGAGGATTTGAGATTGAGTGAGGGAACAAGAAATCAGTTTCATGATTTACCGTCAAGCGTGTTTTGGATAACTGATTAGTTCCGTCTTTAAATCCCCGAACCAGCGAACGTCTCTTCGTGAGTCACTACACACGATTGAATTGCCGCGACGATTTGGAAAACAAGTTTTTCGTAGTTTGGATCGTCTGGCCTCATGGCCGAATTCGCCGCCTGTCGCGCCAGATGTTCGTGATGGGGAATTACTCGCTCACGTCCACATGTTCGCCTAAGGCTTTGAATCTCCATTGCAACACGCTCCGCCCTGCATTCGGCGATTTCTTTTTCGGCCGATTCAATGAAACATCGACCGCAATTTGTCCCAAGCCATTGAACAACAGTTGCGGCCACTTCCGCGTCTCGTTGAGAAATAGGCGGAACAAAATACGGCTCTCCCGGAAACGAAAAAAACCTCCTCTCGCGGATTCGAGTCGGAGTCAGTAGCTGTTCAAGCAGACCATACCCATAATTGACATGCGGGCCTTTATCTTGTTCTTGTTGCCATCGCCGCAGGTAGATCTCTTCTGCCGCATTACCTTCACGGTCCGGATTTAGACTGCGATGAATTGGCGTCAAGATCTTTCTCAGTTCTCGCTGAGCGAACACCATTTCACATCGATGGCAACGCGGATCTTCAGGGTCGCATTCTGGCTCGCAATAACACCCGTCGTCATTGTCTAACTGATGTCCAATCGCCCACAGCGCCCCCTGAATCCGCTCGCGATTACCGGACGTGATCGGAATGTCAATGGGGTATGTGAAGACGCCGTATTTTGACAGCGTTTCATTCAAGTCAGCCATAATTACCCTCAATCCTCAAAGTCGGTAATCAGTCAGTTTCCTGATTATAAAAATGCCCGGCCCGTTGTGCGGTTCAAAATCCCGACCGTCTGGCGGTTCGTAATTTTCACAACAGACCGGGCAATCATAATCACTCGATCGGCCAAGAAGTTCGAATCCTCAAGCAACAAGCTCTCGGATTTCCATGACCGATCGAGCGAAGATCAGTCCCATCGATCGAGACAATATTCTGATTTCAGGCCGTTCGTCGTAGCTCGAATCCGAGCGGACCATTCCTGATCGCCTTTTGCCAGGATCAAACCGCATGCATGAGGATCTTCCATTCCCTCGATCTTTGCGGTTTTCGAATGAGCCTCAATCACCGCTCGAATCCCGTGGAACTCTGTTCGCAGAATTTCTGGGAACAATGCGATTCCGGCGTTACGACTCTCTTTTGCGCCATCCAACAACAGCAACAGTCGTTCGCCCTGATGCTGACAATCGGATTCATCTCGCCATTGCGACGGGCCGAGGCAGATCGCTGATACCTTATGGAACCCGCCAATATTCAATCCGAACTGTGAAGGGGATGAACCGCCGCCCCACAGATACCATGAGACCGGATTGCGATCGTCTGGCGTGTCCCATTGCAGAATTGGCGGCGAATCTGGATTGACTGCCGTCACAAGGCAGCCGTAGTTGCCCCGTGATGATGGAATATACAATTCGATCTGTTGGCAGTTCGAGAGAACCGTGCTGCGGAATTTCTGCCACGTCATTTTCGATGCCGGCGTCTGGATGTCGGCAACATCGGAACCAGACTGCTTTGACTTCAGATGGCCGAATACTCCTCCCGAGGCTTCCTTTTCAACTCTAGGTTCCGATGGACGCCACAACGATTTCACTTCGTCGAGTCGACAGAAGCGACGTTGCAACGATCCTTCAGCTTTCAGTTTTGCCATGATCTTTTCGGCTTCGGCAATCGTTCCTTCTTTTGGTGCGGCTGTCGGACGTTGATATTGGAGCGGATGCATCTTCGCCGCGAACCGCCGAGCCACTTCGTCGAATCCATACTCGGCAGCAACTCCGCTGGCGATGTCGAACAGAAGCGAACCGATCACAGACGATCTTGGATGACAGAAACCAGCAGGAGCCGTCGAGATCGCTCGCCACACGATGTTCTGCTTTTGCTGGCCCTTTAGATTTTCAGTCGTGATTTTGAGATTCAACAGCCATTCCGCTTGACCGAGAATCTTTTCACTTCGATACAGGGCCTCGGTCTTCAAAAGCTTCACGGCTTGTTCAATCGCGGCTTGTGGGAAATCAGCCAAGGCAGAACTGACATTCTTGAAGTCTTCCGACTTCTCGGCCGATGCCTGAAACGCTGATTGGATGGCATTCTTAAAGACGATCGATTTTGGAGCCGACAGCGACAGATGATGCCATTTCTCTGTTACTGGCGTTCCATAGATTTCCTCGGAACAAATGAAAACGCTTGTCACCCTTGATCGCTCAACGGCTTTGATCACCGCCGCGATCGCGTTTTCCAATTCGTCGGGCGCATCATCAGCCGACCAGAACGCGGACCGTGTTTCGCCAGTTTCATCGATCGTCACCAGTCCGCCGAATTTGTTGATGAATCGTCGGCAACAATGACAGTTGTGATACTGCCGATAGTCTTCCGGGATTGCGTTCAGATAGATCAAGAACAGATCTTCGACGCTAGTTTCAAACATCGGTTCTTGGCCCGATCTTGTTCGTTCGATGAATCGATGCTGAAGCCTTTCCAAGAACTCATCGTATTCTCGGTCAGTGTCAGTCTGTAACACTTGGTTCATGATTGATTCTCCAGAATTGGATTTTGATCAGTAGATTGTGAGACGATGGAAACGGTCAATTGGTTCAAGCATCCGGCATTGGGACTGGTTCGCCGCCATCCGAAACTCGTTTATATTCGTTCCTGAGATCGTCCAAGAGTTTCAGCGCCGGATGCTCTTTCTCCATTTTGGTAATCAATGTTCCGAGGCTCTTTTCCACCGCCGCCCGAATTGTCTGGCTGCCGTCACCCTTAAAATGAGGATTGCCCTCATCAAATTCGTCCGTATCGCCGTCTTCATCGATGAAGTCGATTCGTGACGTCGCATAGAATTGCCCGTTCGGGCCTTCGCCGACACTGACGATGCAAGCATGTTTATCACCACTGATCGGCATCGGAACATTGAATTCTTCAGGGTCGGAGAATTCTTTCGTTTTCGCGTCGAACTTCTGGCGATAGATCACGCCACCCTTTTTCGGCTTCCGTTCGTCCCCTTCAGGATTGAATAGCGACGGCTGTTTCGGATCTGCCGGTTTTTCGGGGACGTTCGATTTCACGGCTTCGACCTGTTCCTCATGTTTCAGTGGCTCCATCGTCGTCACGCGGAGAGATCCACGATTATTCCAGAATCGATCAAAGGCATCCTCGATCGAAAGAATTGTCTGACTAACCATGAACGACACCTGCCACTCTCGCATCTTGCGGCCATAGCCTTTGATGTCAGACACGCATGACAGAACCGATTCGGTCCCCGGAAGTTCCTTGCCATCGAAGATATCTTGACCGCGGAGAGTGAACTCGACCTTGCACCGCATTGCCCCAAACAATTCTTCGGCCGTCCCAGGTCCGATATCATCCAATGGAATGAGCGCGGTCATCTTGATCTTCGGTTCGCCATCGTCACCGTCGCCCGGCTTTGTCGGGCTTGGTTTTCCGAATCGACAGGCCATCCTCACTTTTCTCTGTTCGGCCTGATCAGCGAGATATTCATCCGACTTGGCGAGCGTTTCCTTGGTCGCATACTTCCGCAAGAACTCGGGAACCGGACGTTGCGCACCGATCCGCATATCGTTCGCCCACTTCGTCCCGAGACGTTTTTCCTCATCGCTGAACTTCCGCCACTGTTCTTCCACGATCGAAACGCCGTGGTTATCGAACGCTTTCATCAATCCGGCGAGATCGTCCCGCGATTCCTTCACCGCTTTGCCGTTGAGATTGTGGCCGGTTGCCGCCTTGGTCTTGTCGGCAATCGCCTTTTTCGACGGTGCGGATTTCTTGGCCGGAGCCGATTTCTTGACAGCGGTCTTCTTGACCACTTTTTTCGGTGCGGGTTTCTTCGCGACAGCGGCCTTTGGTTTCGTCATTCCATTTACCTTTTTTTAATGGGTTATTCGTCTTCGTCCACTTCCTCATCGTCGCTGACAAGACAGAACAACGATTCTTGTTCTTCCACCGGCAACAATGCCGCTTTCATATTCTTCAAGCTCTGCCGGTAGTACGACGTCTTCAATTCTGTCCCGATAGCCCGGCGTCCCATCCTGACTGCCATGAATGGTTCTGATCCAATCCCGGAAAATGGACTGAGAACGATGTCCTCGGGGTTGGACCACAACGTCAACAATCGCTCAATGACATCAAGCTGAAGAGTGCAAACATGCTTCTCTTCGTCGACTTCCTTGGAGTCTTGAAACGGCAAGAGGCGTCCGCTGCGAATGTCCATCCAAACTGGAGACGCATACCGTCGCCAGATCCAATGCGATAGAAGATTCTTTTTCTGATCGCCTTTGTAAGTTCTGAACCGCTTCAAGAGATCTTCGGGAATCGGTGTCGATCCGGCATATGATTTCAGTCCTTCAGGGTGACGAATCTTCTCCTTATTCTCTCCGCTCTTTTTGAAAACGAGAACATAATCCGCCGGACCAATTCTTACCGTGCTGGAATCTTCACAAATATTTTTGTGACGGAGCGATTTCATTCGAGTTCGACGAGCGATCAGCCAAGGATCTTTCCAGATACAGACACGGCAGATGAATCCGAATCCGTGTTGTTCATGCGATCGAATAATGTCACCGGGGAAGTCACGTTGATAGACACTCCCTTTCTTCAGATCCATGCAATGAACAGCCGTCAGTCTGCCCGGCTTCATGACTCGGCCGATCTCTTTCACCACATGACCGTAATGTTCAATCCCCTCCTCGTAGGTTGTGCAGTTCGACAGGTCGCGGGGATCGTTTGAGTATGCATAGGTTTCCGGGAACGGAGGAGAATAGACCGAAAATCCAATCGAGTCATCGGCGATTGTCGGCAACACTTCCATGCAGTCTGTGTTGTAGATCGCATATTTTTCTTCGATCGTTTGATCAATGATGCTCATTCAGAATTACCCTTAGATCCATGAAGGCAGGCGGACTTTTTTGGTATGACGATCAGCCACTTTGACTGAAAGGGAGTCGTGCATGTAATGCACCAACGCCGAGAACATTTCATCGGCTTTCTTTTGCTTCTTTTGGAGATTGTCCATCACTCCCGCTTCACCCTCGGTTGAGACGATATCCATCGTGACGTCGCCAATTCGACCGAAACGCAATGATCGACGAATTGCTTGATAGGTTTGCTCGTAGGAATGCGAAGGAAAGAAAACTTGATGGCCGCAATGTTGCCAGTTCAGCCCGAGAGCGCCGATTTTCGGCTTGATGACGAGCTTCTTGATCTGACCGGACGCGAACGCCTTGAATGCCTCCTCTTTTTCGTCATCCGAGTTTCGCCCCGCAACTTGAACCGATTCGGGAATGATCTTTTCCAGATAGTCCCCTTCGGTATTGTACTGACACCAGCAGACTGACGGTTGATCATGATTGACCAGTTCGGCCACCTTTTCGCAGCGATCTTTCATCGTTCGCTTGCGCTCGACTCGCTGTTCCGCCAATGTCGACGCAATGCGAGGGAACAATTCGCCAGGAAAGATGAACTCGCTTCCAACAATGTGTTGCCGCGTGATCAGTTTCGGCAGAATGAATTTTTCATCATCAAAGTCGCCAAGATCTGACGGCTTGCGAAAGATTCTCGCCCAGGTACAGACCCATCGCCAGAATGGGACCTCGGAATGAGGCTTGAAGAAATACTTGGCTCGGTTCCAGAAGTCGCCTTCCTTGAAAAGCGAATGACGCTTCTTGTCGCTGGCCACAAAGAACATCCCGAGCATGTCCGATTGCGTCATCTCTCCAAGAGCTTCGGAAGCGGTCCCCAATTCGATGAAATCATTCGGAGCCGCTGTTGCCGTCGCCAGATTACGATAGGGAATCTTTGACAGGAATCGCGTCGTACTTTTTCTTCGCTTTCCTTCAAACGATTTGATCGCTTGCCCTTCATCCAATGAGACCGCGTCGAAATCGCTGGGGTCGAAGTTGTGAAGCGATTCGTAGTTCGTGACGACAACTCTCTTTTGACCGGTGATTCGGCCTGTCTTGCTGCGCTCGGCATCAATGCCGAACTTCTCCGCTTCATCCATCAATTGCTGGGAAACGCCGAGCGGCGTCACGATCATCGCTGGCTTGTTCGTATGCTCAATGCAATTCTGGCACCAGACTAATTGCATGGGACCTTTGCCGAGTCCGCAGTCGGCATACATTGCGGTTCGCCCGCGGATGATCGACCAATCAACAACGAACTTCTGAAAATCAAATAGCCAATCGGGAATGAACGTGGGTTTGAAACCGCGATTCCCTGAGATCTGGCTTTTGCGTTTCAGAAAGTTCTTGTAATCGCTCGCCATCAATTTCCCTTTGCTCGAAGTCCTTCGTTCCGATCCGACCCCGAATGGATGTGAGAAAATACATGCATCAGCGCGCAATTAAGAGACGCTGACGGATGCCATCCTTAACAGGCAGTAACTCCCGCTCAGGACCGGAGCGGAACGAAAGACTTCGAGTCGTGTGTTACTGTGTCACGATTCGACAACGCTTCTAACGAAAATCTGTATGATTTGTCAATCCTTGGCTGTCGGCATCAACACATGAATGTAATTGTCGACTTTGAATGTCAGCCGATCAGCGTCTGAGATCAAGCACACCTGCACCAAACTTGTCGAGTCCAACACTTTCAGATACTCGCCCAGATACTGACCATTGAGTTTGATGACCATCGGTTCGCCTTCCAATGGGATTGGCATCTCGGCGCGTGCGCTGCCAATGTCATTTGGATTACTGGTCGCTTTCAGGCTTCCGCTTTCAAACGTCAGTTGAATCACTTTCGATTCGCCCTCTTCCATGACTCGGACCTGACGAATCAGGCTTGAAAACGGAGCAGCCGAAACTTCGAACGTGCGTTTGAAATCCATGTTCGCGGGAACCACTCTTCGATAATCCGGGAACCGGCCTTGAATCGTCTGCGAGGAAATGAAAATCGTGCCGATCTTGAATGAGACCGTCTGATTGTTATGAGCCACGAAACAATCGGTCTGATCCAAGGCGTTCAAGATCAGTTTCATGCACGCTGTTGGAACTACTGGAGATGATCCACTCTTGCCCCATTGTGGACTATTGATCTTCTCGACATCACAAGAGGCCAGCGATAGACGGCGAGAATCTGTTGAGGCGAGTGTCGCTCGATCATCCATTTCAATACTGATGCCACCGAGCGCGTAACGAGTGCTTTCCGTGTCAGTCGAAAATACCGTTCGTTTGATCGCTTCTTTCAATGCCGCCGCGTTGAACAAGTAATAGGAATCGGCATCGAATGTCGGCGTTGGCGGGAACTCCTCCGGATCAACGCCGCCAAGTTCAAAGTCAGCGGACCCGCAAACGATCCTGACTTTTGATGCATCGCCGGTCAATGTGATTGTCTCAGCGGTCAATTCCTTGAGGATCGACATCACCCGCGCCGCCGGCAATAGACAGAAGACTTTGCCGCTATCGCAAGGCATCTCGTTCTTCAGATGGATCTCGCTGTCGGATGCGGCCAATGTCATCGTCCCATCTTTGCAGGAGCAAAGGATATTTTTCAGGACATCTTTCGGTGTTCTGGCTGGAACTCCGGAGAATACCGACGTGAATAGATTTGTGAACTTGACGCGATCGATCTTCATGCGATTCCCTTTGGTTTTCGTTTTCGACTTGGTTTGTCACGGGGAGGTTTTTTCTTCTTAACGGCTGGATTCCACAGCTTTTCGATGACTTCTCGCTGCGGAGTATTGGACGGGATCTCGCCGTTCTTCAACTGCAACGCGATTCGAGCCAACGCATACGCATCGTATTCGTCGCTGGATTGGAACCGCATTCCGTACAGACTGGTGATGCCCGCAATGACCCCGGTCTTGTCGCCTTTGCCAGATCCGCTCGCCCACTTCTTCAGACTCATCGGCGATACTTCCATGATTGGCCATTTGCGACTGAGCGCATATCGAAGAATTCCGCCGTACTCGATTCGATCATTGCTACCCGGCATGTTGCTCATGAACGAGTAGCCCTCAATGCAGATCATTTCCGGGTCGAATTCCTCACAGACTTTCTTGGCTAGAACAACCAACGCCTCAAACCTATTCATCCTTGCGGGGACTGCCGAGCCGGACGCGACCGTCGTAAAGACGTCCTTGTGGATCATCTTCGCGTTTTCATCCAGCACGATAATGCCGGTTGCCGAAAGCGACGGATCGAGACCTAAATAGTGAGGCATTGTGTTTACGCTTCAAAACTGGGAACCATGTGATCAACAGGACGGTCAAGCGGACGTCCCATCTTCGCCCATGCGGCGAGATACTTCAGATGGAACTTGTTCAATTCTTTTTCGAGCAGTTCGGTAAATGCGTCTGGGAACACTCGGATCAACAGGCAATTGACGTCATCGACCGGACTATAGCTCAGAAAATCGATCCACTTTCGCCGAGTGACAATCAATGTGCCGTGGACTTGGCATTTGTATTCCGGCGGCAATCGATTGAGGCGAAGATATTTTTCGTGGACCTGTTGAGACGGGCATTTGATTTCCAATGCGCCATCTTCACCAACCAATCCGTCCGGTGAGCAACCGAATCGACCGCAGTCAGACAGACAGAACCCGACCTGCCTGACTTCTTCCCCAGGACCAAACGTACCGTACCAATTCCGGGCCTGCGGTTCGTTGTTGATGCCGTTTTGCATGTCAGGACTGACATACGAATCGCTATCTTCGACTGACCATTGTGGATTGAGTTGTTCGTCAATCAACGAATCGATGTAGGGACCTTGCGAGGCTGATGGAGTTCCCTTTTTTGGCGTCAGGATTCGATAGAACTGACTCGCCGTTGGAATCCCCCTGCGAATATGCCACCACTCCGGCGACTTCTGGGCGAATTCGAATATCTTCATGGTTTCTGATCACCGCCCTCCCGATAGCCATTTGCCTGAAGTGCCTGACGATAGGCGTTGTCCAGTGAATGCATCACACGAGCGAAGAATTGAACCTCGATTTCGTCGATCGTATTGACCGGCTTCTTTTGCATCTCAGCAACATATTCCAGCATTTTCCGCTCGCTGATGACTTTACCGAGACGTTCGCAGTCGGCCATTCGATTTCGGATCAGGTTTTCCTCTGTCTCGCTGAGAGTTCGCGACGTCGTATTGCCGTCGTTATCCAACCCCTGAATCGTGATCGAGAAGACTTGGCACAATAGATATCGCTCCGCATACGTCGTGCTGCTGGCCTTCCCGTGGACGGCTGTTTTGTTCGCCCCTCCCTTAAATCCCGCCTCATCGGTCGGAAGATCATAGAAGTGAATTTCCTGATGTCCGTCGCGATGGCGCAGAATCATCGTCGTGCGGAACATCTTTTCCTTCATCGGGATTTTGTGTTCGCCGACGAATTCCGATCCTTCACTGAATGAGATTGAAAACCCATATTCGGACGCGACTGGCAATATGGTTGAATTCACTTCGTCGAGCGGCGCATACCATGAATTGGTTTGCTTGTTTTCTTTCGTCCGTAAAACTCGTGGCGTTTTCGATTGAACGATCGCCATGTCACGGGCGAATGCTTTGCGAGCTTCGCGATCTTCCCAGTCTTTTTTGAGATCCATCAATTTCGAAAGTCCATCAACGCCCAATCCTTTATCAATCGCCATCGCGATCAACTGGTTTGGGGAATCAGTGTCTTTTGACTTTGATGAGTCAACAATGTGCGGCGCTCGCTTTGGCTCGAAGTCCCCGACATTGATCACTTCCGGTTCGACGATCGTTGCTTGCTCAGTCATGGCTATTTTTCTCCACTTGCAGATCACTGGGGTCGCAGGCTTGAGAGGTTGTTCCGTCCCAACCGAATTTCTGAACCTGTTTGTCGAACTTCACGAACACGGAATGGCCGTTGAACGATGATACCGCACCATGTTCGACGTCGGGATGATTCACGTCACCATGAGCATGAAGCGGAACGTAGATCACTCGATCTCTTGGCTTGAATTCTTGCGGTATCAGATATGTCCCTTGGGAGATTGTCCGGCGGATTTCATCGCTTCCCGTAATGCCTCATTGGTCGGAGCAGAGATCATTCCCATCCGATGCCAGATTTCCAACTGATAGTTTCGACCACCGACACAAACCGTGCGATTCGATTGATCGCTGTGACAGAGATGATTTGTCCCATTGAGCAGGTAGGCTTGAATTTCAGTCATCTTCTCTGCGCCAAGCTGAAGTCCATTATTCCTAAAAGGGCATGTGGAACATTGCTTTGAACCCAGCCTAGCAACAGATGAGATTGATTGAGTCATTGCTTCTTACCCCATTCAACTGGCTTCAAGATCAAACAGAACACATCACCCGAAGATCTCTTTTTGATATCCAATATGAGATTTCCATCCTCAAATCGAGATCCAACAATTTGGCAATCGACATCGAATAGCACGGTATTCATGGCTTCCTCTTTGCATCGAGCATTCACTTCGTTGTGAATGTTGTTGGCCAGATTTTGCGTCACTCTGGATGCCATGTTCGACTGAATGGACACGATTCACCTATTTGCCTTCTTGCTCCCGTGCGATCGCTTCTGCCACTTCGCCGCGGTGGACTGGGACATCTCGATCGGCCTGAATTCCGATTCTGGTTTTGTCACCACGAACTTCCACGACTGTCACAATGATCGGACCGGTCAGAACATCTCCGGCCTTTCCGATTTCCACCGTCTCACCCTTTTTTCGTGATAAAACTAACACGATTTTCAGTCCTTCCTTGAGTTTGTTTTGACTTCCTGATCGACGTTCGGTCAGGCGATGACTTCTGCGGCTTCTCGTGGAATCGTTCTAGTCAAATGACCCAGCCCGATTGTGGACGTGATCAGATGAGCCAGGGATTCGGATTCCTTGCGGCTGATTCGCAATTCGAGACGGCCCGTGATCGTTTCAATGTTCAATTGCAGTTCGTTCGGTGATTCGATACTGCAACCAGTCACCTTGTTCACCAATCGACGTTCGACGCTGCTCAGCGATGGCGAGACCGATTGACCAACTGGTCGATAGCCTGAGAACGGGGCCGGCACGTCATTGAACGGAACTCGGTCAGGAACCTTGGCGACGTCTCCGATGATATTGTCGATCACCTGGGATTCGCGTGCGCTAACTGAAGGATATGGGAATTCAGTCGGCATAATCTGGGAAACATCGCCTGACACTCGCTGATGGAACCATTGATCTTCTTGAGAGCCAACGATTGTGTTTTCCGGGATGGCGTTCTTGGCGGCTTCCGCGTCACGTTGGCGCTGTTGTTCTTTTTCGGCCTCATCCAGCTTGCGTTGACGTTCGTCTTGCTCGGCTTTGATGCGATCCAGTTCTTTCTGTTGCTCGGCTTGATGTGCAATCTCCTCGTTCATGCTCTTGACGCGACCAAGGAACTCTTCGAACTGAGCAGGTTCGGCGACGCGAACGAAATCGGCAGAGACCGACAACTTGAGAATCGGAGGAATTCCGCCGATTGCTTCGACCATTGAATTGCGGTTGTCTTCGCGGTCATCCAGTTGCTTCGCGACGATCGCAGCCAGTTCCTTTTCAACGCGGTCTTTTTCTGCCTTCAGATGTTTCTCGGCTTGCTCCTCGATCGCCCACAGTTCTTTTGCAGCGGCCTGAATTCGGTTCCCTTCGTCGAGATAGAACCGTTTTTTCTTTTCGCGGGCCTTGTCGATCAAGTTCCAGACGCGGCGGCAGTCCTTGAACGCTTCGTCAACAGCCAACTGGCCATCGGCATCGTGCGGTCCGTCGATCTTCAGTTTCGTGTAGCGTTCGACCATGTCGAGCAGTTCTTTCTTCGTGACGACCAGTTCCGATTCAACCGGACGTGCGGCGACAGCCAGATCGGTTTGTCCGATTTCCGGCGTGAACACATCGTCTTCGAGCAGGTCTTTTGGTTTTGCTTGTTTCTTGGCCATGTTGAGTCCCTTGTGAATTGAGGTTTTGTTTCGATGCGTTTGATCAGGCAGCTTACTTCACGAACGATTCGCGACGGCCAGCGATCCGATAACAGCGGGCACACGTCCAATCGCCATTGTCGCAACCAACCGCTTCGTTTCCGCAGGCGCACAACTGGCCGACTGGTAACTTGCCTTCCATGTCGATGATGAACTGTCGCACGTTCTGATCTCGCAATTCTTCCAGATCGGCTTTGTCACGAGCCACAGTGTCGACTCGGCGATCATCGGCTTTGATGCCTTTGATGAACACGTCTTCTCGATGCTCTTGGCCATCAGTCACGATGACAATCGTTGCTTCACTGGCTTCCGTGCCATATTCGCGGGCTTCGGCCAGCATGACGAATTGATCGTCGCCATCTTCGTAGACGTCAGATAGCGGCAACGTCTGATCACCAATGATCAGGCTGAGTGAATAGCGAGCGGCTGTCGAAACATTGCTTTGCGTCATGACTGAACCTTTCGAAAATTGCTTGTGATGAGATCCGGCGACTATTCGCGATCGTATTCGAGTTCAGCGGCTTCGACCTGATCATGGAACAGATCAAACAGCCGTTGTCCGATTTCTGGCGGCAATGTCGATGCCAGCTTGCCATCGATCAGCACATCGGCGGATTGAAACAACCGCTCCTCTGCTCCCTCTTCTGGCCAACCGAGTCCGTCCGGTCCGCCATGCATCGACATCGGCGTGTGTTCGCCATTGGAGATGAAGTTGATAGAGATTTCGGTACGGTTCGGTTCGGACAAGAACGGCCGCAGGAATTCGAGTTCGCCCGCTTCGAATCCGACCTCGTTTTGCAGATCGCCCAGATAGGGACCCTCATCGCTGCTGAGTTCGAGCGTGACTGAACCGGGCACATTAGACCATTGATGCGTTTTCATTGACTTGGCCTTTCGTTTAAGAATGTCGTTCGCGGCTGGTTACTGTCAGCGGCGTGACTGAGATCAGAATATCGACGTTCTTTTCAGACGTCAATAGAAATCTTACTGATTTTCCTCAATTTTGTTTCAGAGTCCCGATTCCCATTCATATGACCGATGATGATTCGCTTTCCGCCAGAAGAAATGTTCGTTCGCTCGGATCATGATCAGATGTGCAATCAATTCGTCCGTTGGGACCATACAGCCGCAAAAACTTCCCTCGTAGTAGCCGAGCGGATGCAGACATAACACGGACAGAATCCGCATGTTGCCGTTTCCATCCGCCTTCATGGCAATCGTCGGACGTCCCTTTCTGAGAATGTAAGTCACTCCGGATTTTGGCGACGTCTCCAGCAGAATGTTCTGAATGATGTACATCTTGAACAGATGCGGCTTGACCATCGATCTCAGTTTGTCCATCGCCATGAACTCGGCATCGAGTTTCTGGACCTCGCAGACTGACAGACCCATTAACAGCCGAGTCAGTGTTTCGACTGGCCGTGTCGCATAGCCATCGACGATCAGATGACGGGATTTCCCGCCGCGTCCTTTCAGCACAAACACCCAGCCGCCACGGCGAGCGCACCACCATGAATTGATCACCCGGCTTTCAATCGCCTCGGCGAGCGTGTCTTTCAATTCTTCCCCTTCGGTATATTCGTCTTCCTTGAAACGAAAACCGTCCAGTTTCCCAAACGTGTATCCCGGTGCGATTGATAACCGCAGATCATCAACAGGCACTGGCGCGCCGCACCATTCGCCGGCCTCTTCCGCCAGTTCCGAAGCAACTTCCGCGATTTGTTCCCAGGTAACGGGCATGATCAACCTCCCGCCGTTCTAGGAACCCCAGTTACCTTGGCTTCCGTCATGGGAATTCGCTTCGGCCGTCCGCGTCCTCGCTTGGCGACTGGTTCGGTACTTGTTACCGGCTCGTCGGTCGGTTCCTCTTCCGCGGCTGTGACGCTTTCGATGATGATATATTCGCCCGTCTTCGGGTCGAATTCTTTCACCATTTCCAGCTTGCCATCGATCTCGATTGCCAAGAGATAGCCACGCTTCAGCATGTCTTGGATCATCTTCTTGGCTCGCTCGACTGTCACCGGGTCTTTTGGATCGACTTTGACTCGGATATCACCGGCCGAACAACTCAATACGCTCAATTCTCCTGACATGATTTCTCCGTGGTTAGTGTGTCGCTGCCTTTTCCAGATCTGCTTTCCGCGCTCCATCCGCCGTCCACTTCGCTCTGAATGCCTGTTTCTTCAGGGTTGCCCGCGATGCTGATCGGCTGATCTCGTCAATCAGTCTGTCTACCGATTCCATGTCGACTTTGTCTTTTGGAATCTGCAATAGCTTTAACAGCTTGACGGTTTGATTGATGACCTCGGTTCGGCACTTCGCGACTTCGTTGCCATCTTGCAGAAATGTTTTCTTTGCTGTCGTCACGAATGGTTTCCTTAAATGATCAAACTGGATCGTCACTCTGGCGTGACTCCGTTTTCTTCGTTGTCTCGACGAATGGCGTCCGCCAGCCATAACAGGGCCTGCCTTGTTCGCCGATTCCTTCCACCGCCGACTGACGTTCTGATCCGAATGTGCGGGATTGGCATCGGAACGCTTCCCGGCTCAAGGATGTCTTCCCAATCTTGAGCCGATAGATAGGCATCCCCCTGATCATCAATGAAGACTTCCATCCATGATCCACCGTCACGGCCTTTGTCATCGCAAGCCATGCGATAGTTCTTGTTGGCTTCAATTCCTTCCGGCCATGTTGGACGAAATGCGGATGGTTCTTTTGGTTTGTCTGTCATGGTTATTCCGGGTCGCCTCCTGGAATTTGTTCGAACTCATCGCAGACGCCGTACTCATCGACTTGTGTTGGCTCTATTTTTTCTCTGACCTCGGACATCTTCTCAGTCAACAGCAATGTCATAATGCTTTTCGGTTCGCCCTTGCGGAAATACAACTGATGATTCAATGCGTCGACGTGATTGCATGCGCCGCACATCTTGATCACTTCTTGAACTCGATAGCTTTCTGGTCTTGGCATGATCTACCTTTCAAAATCCGTCTTTCGATTCCCAATCCGAATACGTCATCGTGGGACCGTGCCACGCAAGTTTAGCAACCCCGGTCTGACCGTTCCGTGATTTCGCTACGATCACTTCCCCGATGTTGTCCTCATCCCGATGGTCAATCGGATCTTTGTTCGGTCGCCATAGAAGCCAGACTTGGTCGGCATCCTGTTCGATCGCTCCCGATTCTCGCAGGTCGGATAGCCGTGGTTTTTTCGAGTCCCGCTTGTCGACTTCACGATTGAGCTGTGACAAGCAAAGGATTCGAATCTTGTTTTTCTTGGCGATGCCTTTCAACGCTCGTGAGATCTCGGCGACCTGCTGCTCCCGTTGCTGCTTTGTGTTCTCCGATCGGATCAGTTGCAGGTAATCAATCACCACAACCTTGACACCTTTTTGTTGAACATAAAGCCGGATGATCGCGCTCAGTTCGGTGATCGTGCGGCCCGGTTCGTCGTCAATGTAGATCCGGGAAAGCCATTCCGATTCTTGCATCTCCATCAGTTGCTCGCATTCAATCTGATTCAACTGGTGATCTCGAATCGCTGAGAACGGCAACCCTGTTGTGATCGACGCCAGACGTTGCATCACATCCAGTTTTGGCATCTCCTTTGAGAAGAATAACACCGGATGATGATGCTGGGCTTCACGTCGGATGATTCCAATCGCCAAGGCGGTCTTACCGATGGACGGTCTTGCTGCCATCACGGTCATACTGCATTCGGCCATCCCTCCCGTGATCGCGTCCAATGACCGGTAATAGGTCTGGATCATCTCGGCATCCGATTTGGTCACAACGCCGATCAGCAGATCCTTCGCCGATTCAGGATGATCGTCGACCGAGTCTGACATGACTTGTTGGAGATCCGACATTGTCTCGCCGACAATTTCCGAGACTGGTTCGAACGATTTGAGTTTTTGTTGTGCTTGCAGATACCCATTCCAAGCCTTTCTTCTGAGTGATCGATCTCTAACGATTTCGGCGTAATGTGCCACATGGACCGCATAGGGGACGGTTTCCAGAATTTCCCGCACGAATAACGCCGGATGCTCGGGCAGTTCCTTTGCCCAACCGGTTTCCATGATCTTTTCGGTGGCGATGACAACATCGACTTCCCGGCCTGCTCGCCGTTCCTCTTCGATGACTCCGAACAATCCACCATGAAGATCGTTGTAGAAATCTGCTCGCTTGAGAATGCCGATCATCACGTCAGCGGCTGACGAATCAAGCAATGCACAACCAAGAACCGATTTCTCGGCGCTCAGTGATTGAAAGCAACCGTGGTCTTCAATTGCCTTGGTTTTCCTGCGGTCATCGGCCATCAGATTCGGCCCCCGTCCATCGTCTGGTTTCTCGATGACTTGGCCAATCGAATGACAGCATCAATCCGCCATCGGTCAGCCGGTCCCAGATCGGGGGTGACATCCGCGATTCGGCATCCTTCTTTCTCGTCTCATTGATCGACCACCAGATCGGTTTCATGTCCCGATACCGTTGATCGATCACGACCAGTAGTTTTGATCGAACAAATTCATTTAAGGCCGCTCCCGGTGGCAACAGATCCGAAATGGCCAGAATGTCACAACTGAATAGGGGAGCCAAGACGCGATGTTCTGTCGTGACACCTTCGATGACCGAATGAAATTCACGGCAAAGCGCCGCGCCGTCACGCCATTCGACTGAATGCCCGTCACCCACGGCGACCATCATTGACGCCGCCATCAAATGATCCTTGCCGGTCCCCACAGTCCCAATCAGCCCCAGGCCGCTTCCATCAGTGCAGCATTGCGCCAGTTGCGACGTGTACCGCCTGAGTTGATTGATCACCATTGTCTGCGATTCACGGACCGATGCGACGGGCGATAGTTCGAAATTGTCGAAGTGACAATTTTCATATCGTTTGCCGATTCGCTTTCGCAGTTCGGACATGCGGTCTGCCGCCCGCTCGACTTCCAGTTGTCGATTAATTCGACGTCGATTTTCTTTTGCGAGATCATCACCATTCTGTGTCGACTGGTCGGCTGACATCATGACTTCCTGTCTGCTTGGGTTTTTGATCATTCCATGAATCTCGTTTGTCTCGCCAGTGTCCGTCATCCAAAAATGTGGCAGCGGTCCAACAGAAATCGCCTTTCCCCCTATCTGAATCCGCATAGGTTTTTGTCACGGCAATCAGATGCTCTAACGCCATGTCCAAACTTGTCCTCATTTCATCACCGATGGTTTGTAGCACTCGGGGAAAGATGCGTTGACATTTTTTTTCTCCCCACCGTCGATGCCCCGGATAAGTCTCGAACCAGCGTTTGAATTCTGGTGTTGCTCCGCTTTGGAATGTCAGATCGGCTCCGATCGACTCTAAATTGGCTTGATGCTTCTCCAGCCACTTCGCTTCGGATTGTTCGGCTGATTCTGGCTCAACGAACTCCGTCGCCTCTTGTTTCAATTCATTCAGTTGATCGACAATCGCCAAGGCAATCGGGATAAGTTTTGGGTCCCGTATTTTTTCATACGTGGCCACTCGCCGATCAATCATGTCGAGGAATGCTTGTTTCAAGAATTACTCCTTTCAGTCTTGTTGACCTCGGTCATCGCGTATTCTGTCAGGTCGCTCAACGCTTCATCGACGGCGTCGATTGCCGGTCCGAATTTCTTCTCGAACTCGCCATCTTCGTCGTACATTTGAGCCAGTTCCGTATCGATAAAATCGCGGGCCTTTTTCGCGGCCTTGATCAGTTTCAAAACCAGTTCGTCAGGAACTGGCGGAACTCCCTCGGGCCAGTAACCGGAACGGCCGGCATGGTATCCTTTGGCATAGGCGCGGCGCTCTTCGTCTGTTTTGGCCATTTAATTCACCAGCCTCAATACCGATCATCCACTTTGCCGAGCCGGCCGATCATCACGGCCCAAACTGCCGTTGACATTTTGCTGATCACTTCGTCGGTCAGAGTGTTGGCGATTTGGGTTCGCATTTCCTCTTTCTTCGATTCGATGATCTGGTTTGCAATCTCTCGAATTTTCTCTAACAAGACTTGATCGACAACCGTCGCCACGAGCGTTTTTCCTCCATATCCCGGACCCGCCGTTGTCAGCGCCTTGTTGATCGCGACTTGCAATTGCTCTCCGATGGCACTCGCCATGATGGCATTGACCACTTGTTGCTCAACTGCGTCTTTATCGATGTTGACGTTGATTTCCACAGACTTCCCCTTTATGTCATGTACTCAATGAACTTTTCCAGAACTTCACGCATGTCAGCTTTATTGACGTCACCGGGAATGGATTCGATTCTCCGTTCAATCGCTTCCTTGATCCGGACTGCGTGATTCAACGGCAATCTCGGTTTCCAAGTGTCGTGGTATTCCTGATACGCTCGGCAGATCTCCGCCAGCGTTGCGCCGCGAATGTCAGATTCGCCTTCCGGCAACCAATTTTCTCCGCCCGCCGCATGTGACTTGGCCTGATACTTGGCAATCGTATTCAGGATTGTCGCTTCGTCGAGTTCATCGACTTCGATTGTGATTGTTCTGGTGGCCATCAATCCGCGTCCGATCCAACGAATGGTTTCATCTGAGTCAGAACACTGCGGCACTTTTCCAAGCTGAATGTCCGGTCTTCGTTGTAGAGTTTGGTTTCCATGTCGATCCAGAACGGTCCGAACGCCTGCTTACGGATCTTCTGGAACTCTTCGACCACATTGTCAGGACCTAAGCCACCGGCCCAACCGCATGCCATATCGGTCCGTGATCTTGGCCATTCACCGGGAAGAATGCCTGCACCGTGAGATCGATCAAATAATCCACTACAACGAAAACGACGCATCACGGCTTTGCAGAGATCTTCGTTGACCCCATCAAGCTGAAAGATCAATTCCGGTTCCCATCCACTCACACCCATTTGGCAGAACGATGTGAGAATGTTTTCCGCCATGCTTTCAGTGACGTCGGCCGCATATCGTTCAGCATGCCAATTCAGTTGCACACGAGAGAACGCCATAAATTGATGGCCTACTGTCACATTCAAATCAGGTCGGCCATTCGCGATGGATCGCAATCGTTGGCCGCAGATATGAAGCGACAGATTCATTGTGTTGTTCGTTTGGAATCGTTCTTCAACCAGTTGATGAATCCAATCAACATCTGGCATTCGATGAGCCTTTAAGCGAGTCCCGATCAGAATCCCCCACTCGACAAACGGGAAATCCTCGCTCAGTTTTCGCAGTTCGCTCGGTTCGACCGTGTTGTCTGCGCCCGTCAATGTCACTCGTTCCAGCATAATTGCACCTTGTTAAAAGTTCGCTTCTAAAACCACTTGATCAATCGGACAAAGCTAGGACAGCCCTGCGTCATGGATTCGCAATTGCATGCATCACCGCTATCCATGAAAGCCGTTGTGTGCGGCTCCGGTCGCTGCCGGCTGGGCTTCGTCGCTGACGTGTGACATTCACCGCAACGCACACCATACCTGTACCGGCATCGGAATATCGCTCCGTCCCAATCGCCCCTTCCGAATACTTTTTTACCGATTTCACTTTCGATCCCACGGCGTTGCGGTCTTCGGTCAGTAAACGGTCTACCGTTCATCATGTCCGATTGATCAAATGGTTTTCCCTTTCACGCTACCGACTTTGACTTCTTTCGATCTAAATATCGCTCAACCAGCTTTTGCAATCGACTGGTGTCGTTCTCTTTCATCTCCACGCCCAAATGCGGATCGATGATTGAGGATGCTTCTGACGCTTTGATTCCCAACACATCCATGATCGGCGGATCGCTTCCATCATCGACCACAAGGAAGAATGCCGTCACGGGGTTCTCTTGGCCTTCTCGATCGAGACGTCCGATGCATTGGGCATGAATCCCAGGGGACCAATCCAATTCACCGAAGATGCCAGTACAACATCGCTTTTGCAGTCCATCAACCCCGGCCCCGCTTCGCAGCGACATGATCAATACGTCGGTTTCACCGTTCAGAAATTTGTCTTTCGCTTTTTGCTTCTGCGATGCTGATTCACTTCCCGTGTACATGGCGGGATTGAGATCGGCTAGTTCTTGATTCCAGATTTCATAGACCCCGCGATGCCAACCCCATAGGATGATCGGTTCACCGGCTTCGACGATCATCCTGCTGAATGTCGCAACAGTCTTCGCTTTGGAAATCCCCGTTGCCTGCCTAACCATGACGTCCAATTCCCTGACGGCATTCCCTCGTTCAACGAAACTGGCTGTAGTCGCTTTGACTGCCAGCATGCAAGCCAGATCCTCGACGGCTTGAACGGCCTTTTCGTCATAGTCAACGTGTTCGACGATTCGGGACACTTTCGGCAATTGCTGACCAATATCCGCTTTTGTGCGCCTCAACATCGCATGCTGTTCGCGAAGGTATGACCCAAGGGCCTTTGGATTATCAACGCGGAATTTTCCGTTGCCCATTGGGTAGCACCATTCCCTCGCAAAATCATCCCATGATCCCAAAACGGCATCGTCGATGAATTGGAGAATCCGCCACATTTCATCGCCATAGTTGAAAACCGGCGTAGCACTCAGCCCGCAACGATACTTTGTGTTCTTGGACAGAATCTTGCAGGCGGTTCCTTTGCTGGTTGATGTTCCCGTCCTCAATGATTGAGGCTCATCGTATGTCACCGATTGGAAAAACCCGGTATCGAAGATCTCTGACCATCCGGCAACCTGACTGATTCGGAATACGTAGACGTCCGCCGCCGGCAAACTATAGGCAGATGCCTTTTTGATCAGACATACTTTCAGGTACGTGAACGATTCGATCTTCTCTTTCCATTGTTGCTGCATGTGAGCATCGCAGACTACGGCGGCGGGAAGCGAATCAGCCCGACTGACCATGAATCCTGCCGCCGTGTAAGTTTTCCCGAGTCCCATTTCGTCGCTGATCAACAGGCTTCCGCGACGTTTCAGGATCTCGATTGCTTGCCATTGATACGGCCTCAGTTGTTGGCCTTCCCTTAATTTTGCCGACTTCGCGGGGACGTAATCCGGCATCAGGATCTGTTCCATCTCGGCTTGGCGTGCGAGGTACTTTTCGCGGCCGATGGTTAGTGCCGCTCGATCCTGTTCTGACATCTCCAGCGGATATCGGATCATGAACCAATCGAGATCGGCATCAACAGGCAGACTGTGAGGCAACCAATATGGCGGGACATTTCCTTTCGGAATACTTGGGAACAAGGTTTTCAATCGGATCGAGACGTGCGGCTCCGCTTTGGTGATCACCCATTTCGTTCCATCGGGAGTAAGTTGAATCTTGCCGTACGTTCTCACAACCAGCCCTCTGCCGCGCTGACGAAATAGACGTCTTTCCCTTCGATCTGTTGTGGCAATCCCATGCTGAGATTCGAGACCAGAATCAGACACTTGATGTTGTCGTGTTTTGCGTACCGAACCAATTGACGATGGACCGCCGTTTTGACGGCCCCTTGCAACTTCACTTCGATGCCGATGCCTTGAATCATGAAGTCGATAATGTCTGCTCTGGATAGGCGAACTTCACGGGCGAAGAAAATCCGTTCCTGAGTGAACATCTCGGCGAGATCGCGTTGAGTCGCTTTCTCATCCGAGAGATCAAGCCGAGCCGCACGGATGCAACAGATGATCTTCGACACCAGTTCTTTAATAGGATCTGTCATAATCGTCCATGTCTTCGTCGAACTCTTCGCAATCAGGACAGCCGGGACACTGAACCTCGCCATGATTATGACAGGTGCAAATATCGCCGCCGCACTCGCAGTTCAGAACTCCGCTTCCGCCACAATCCTGTTCGAAGATTTCCATATCGAACATCTCGTCATATTGGCCAATCATTCCGCACCAACAACGGAACAGACCTGATCGTTCCAGTTCTTCCTCGAATTGATCGTTGTCGCTCATGGTTCTCTATCCGGCTGACACAACAGGAAATTGCCTGACTCGCAGATCTTCCGGCCACTCGGCAGGATCACCGCCTTTCTTGTCGCGGGTTGGAAAGTAAACATTCATTCCACCGCCATCTGATTTTCGCCAAGCGAATGATCCAAGTTGTTTATGGAAACAAGCAATTCCGGATTCAGCACACTGCTTGATTGTTTGCCTTGGCCAATCAAGTTCGTACGGCCGAGCGTTGGGACCTGATTCACCGCCGACAATGACTTGATCGAGATGTGGTTCTTTCGTCCAGCGATTTCCGTCGTCCTCATGGATCATTCGACCACGCAAGACGTCGAAGTATGCACAGCCAGGGAATCGGTTCGGATCTCTGATCATCGTGAAGTCGACGGGACCCAATGCCGGCTCATAGCTCGTGAACAGCACTGGTGACAGGTCGCGACACTTCAACAGTTCTGGCAACATCGCGTTGGCTGTTTCTTGATCGCTGATAGATGTTCCTAGCCAGACATTCGGTCGATACTTATTCACCGGATGCGGTTCCGAACTGAATTGTCCTTGAAGTCCGGGATAAGGAGTGTTTGGCCACATCTCCGGAATGTTCTGCGGACGTTTTGTCAGGATCAACCAGTCGAGATACGGCGTCATATCGATCAGGTTGAAGAGATCCTTTCGTAGTTCTGGCAACCCGACTCGGTAATGGTCAGCCGCGTCAATGTATGGATTTCCCGACAGTGTGGCATTCTCGTCGAACTGTCGAAAAATCCGATTGCCTTTGTGATCGAACACGAAGTCTGTTCCGATTTCTTCGAACACATCTGACAAGCTGGCGCAAAATACTTTCAGTCTGACGCCGAGACGATATGCCTTCTTGTTCCATGACAATGGTTTCTGCCAGTAATCTGGACTGGATACGATTCGTTTTCCTTTCGGTCCCCAGGTGACACCACGAATTCGAACTGATCGATTGACCTCCGCATAGCAGAATTGACAGCCCGCATTGACCTTGGAACAGCCCGACCACGGATTGAACGTGAAACCCGGATGGCTATTGCCGAGTTGATCAATGGTATTCGTCCATTCGATTGTCGTTTCAGCCATTGGATTGACCTTCGCTTTGTAACTGATCGAAACATTCTGGATGATAGAACTTCACGATGTCGTCACCACGCATGCAAGACACTTCTTCCTCAGTGACAACAAGACCTGTTGAATCCCACCCATCATGATGTTTTTCAAACGGCTTTCCGCAACGATCGCAGACTCGCTTTGGATTGCGAGCATTCATTCGAACGCCGGCTGACGTGTAGATGACGAGAATGCCAGTCTTTGGATCTCGATATTGGGCATGCATGGCTTTCGGATTCGACATCACGCTCCCCTGAACTTCGGCAACAGACCTTCTTTTGACCATTGAACGAAAGTTGCGTTCACTCGATCGATCAACACCTGTCGCTCTTGATTGATGTCTTCTGGATAGCAATCGATGTAGATTCGGCCGTGACAGTTTCGTAGCTTGCCGCCGAATCCGAGTTTGCCTTGAATTCGATATTCTTCGCATCCGGTTTCCGTGCATTGAAGGAAGCTGCCCTTCCACGTTCCGAATTCATCGAATCCGATTTGTTCGTGAAGCAAATCATAGATGCGATGTTCTTCAGCGGCGCGTAGCGGAAGTGCAGACATGATTTACTTTGCCAAGGATGCTTCGGTCGCCTGTAGCTTTGCGGCGAGTTCTTGACGTTGCTTTTCCAGTTCGGTCATTCGGAACTCTTCGGATTTCGATTCATACTTGGCGTCGACTTCAATCCCGAGTCGCTTTGCCAATGCGATCGCTTCTTTCATGTCGCTGTGATCTCTGGCGGAGTTCAGTTTGGCAATCACTTTCGGCCTCACGACGTCGCGAGCCGCGCCAATCGACTGACACAAAACAACATTCTGTCGATAGTCTCGATCCATGTATGATCGGCTTAACTTCCATTGGACAGTTTTGTCCTGCAAGTCTGCTCGCAATTCCAACAAAGGCATCTGCTTCGTGAAATCTTTTGCGAGTTCGATATTGGGATGATAATCGTGCGGACTGGCAATGTGGGTGAACTTGCCTTGGATGCAGTCATAGACCAGTTTCATGGCGGCATCGACTTCGGATAGCTTTTTAGCGGCTTCGGTTTCTCGTTTCGCCGTTTCCAGTTGTTGCTTTTGCTGGCGAATCTCATCAGTGAGCAATGATCGTTCAACTTTCAGTTCGTGGACCTGATCGACCAACTTCTGAATCTCAGCGTGCTTTTTCGTTGTCGGCGGTTCTGCGAACAGATTCTTGACAATCATCGGCTGGCCAAACGACGGTTCATCATCTCCGTTGTCGAATACTTCCTGAACCACGAATCCGCCATCGAACTCACCCAGCTTGATCACTGAGGAACCGTCTTCAAGGAAATGCTCGTCACTCATGGGTTTGCCCTTTGTTCTTCTTCGTACTGTTTGACCAATTCGTACAAGGCAACGATTTCTTTTTTGCGTTCATCGAGACGGCGCTGCATGTATCTGGCCTTGTCGAACATGCTGGCCGCGATCTTTCGAGCCGTCTGGTCTTCAATGTCGACGATCTTTCGCAGTTCTTGGACCTGATCGTCTGCGTCGAATGAAGACGGATGACGATACTCGCCATTTTTAAGCCACTCCATAAATGGCCGAGCGCCATTCTCGGTCGGCATATATCGTTCAGACAGAGAACTCATCGGCCATTCCTTGAATCAGACGCCATTGATCTTGGCCAGGATCTCTTTGGCCATCTGCTGGAACACCGGGAACTCCGATAGGCGCGGAATCAAGATGCCTTCAATTCGACCGGCGAGCGTTGGATTGCTGTGTTTCTTTTTGCACAACAGATCGAGAACCGGCAGGTTCCAATGCAATCGATTCGGCGGCGTGTTCGGGGGTTCCAAACCGATCAACTGGCGTTGTTCATGTTGCCACTGTCGATCGAGTTTTGCTTTGAGCGAGACGACTTCGAGAATCAGTGGATTGAAATCGTGTCCGCAATCGTGATGACTCGCCTTGAAGACCTGAACCAATGCCGTATGCCAGTTGCTTTCTTCGCACTTGTTGACCCGGCCGTAGATGTGATGGACCTCGATCACTTTGCCCATTGGGCTGTTCAGGCTCTTCAGCAGTCGAATTCGCATTTCTGGTTCTTGTTTCAGAAACGGTTCGATCTCACAGACGTATTCGCTGAAATTGCCGTTTGCACGATAGGCCGCACATTCATCAGCGACCGTTGTTGATTTGGCGGATGGCTTCCGCGTCGACTTCTTTTTCATTGATAGAATCCCATATTCCGCGTGTTACTGACCGTGGTGGGGTTGCGAACCGTAACCGAATCGGCTTGCGACGTCAAGAATAATCAGTATGATTTCCCATTGTCCTCATTTTAAGGAACCAAGCATCATGGATCAGCATCCACTCGCCCAACAACTTCAAACCGCTGCGAATGCGGTTTATGTCACTCGATCGAAGACAGCCGTTGAATCTCTCAGCCGTGCTGTCAACGAAGTCTGCGAATATCTCAACCAGCGATTCAAGACGATCTCGCGAATGCAGGCCGCGGCCCGCGCCTCGGGCAAGTCTGGTCGCAAGAAGAAAGAATTTGACACCGAGCTTGCCTTGAAGATGCTCCGTAAGGGAGCGTCCAACGAAGAGATCGGCGTTGTTCAAGGATGCCATGCAACGACCGTTCACATAAAGTTGAAGGATTGCCCGGCTGACATTGTTGAAGCCGCCAAGAAAGCGGGACAACAAGCTAGAGACCGAGCCGCCAGGAAAGCCGCGAAACAGGCTTAGGCCGGTTTTTCGATGTCAGTTGGTGGCCATTCACGATTTTGGTTTCCTTTTTCGTGGCTTACGATCCCGTTTCTTGAACGTGACAGGATCTAAATTCCCCGCATGATATTCTTCGGCCGTCAGCAGGATATCGGCCCACTTCAAATACTGTTGCCGAGTTCTTGGATCGTTGAAGAATTTCTTGTAATCGCCCGGCTTGTATGCCGAGATGTTGAATAGCTTGTCACAGGGAATACTGATGGATCGGTTGAATGTCCGTTCGCCGCTCTGCTCCCAGCGACGAGACCGATAGATGTATCGCGTCTGCTGCCAGCGGAACGTGACCTTATTGCCTCTCAGCGAAATCTCTTGAACAGCGGCAATTTCTCCGGGGCCAGGATTCCCCTCGGTGTATCGGCTCGGAACATAACTATGGTAACTGCGGCCATACCGATCAACTTCTGTCGGCAATGAGGCATACCAAATCGCCTGTTGACCGAACACTACAGAACCAATGTCGATCGATTCACCGCATTGGGCTTTGTACGCTTCCCACGATGGCGGTTCGGCTCCGTCGAACAATGTCCGATCATGGTCGTAAATCAATTCGATGAACGTCTCGAACCCTTGCGGCGTCCACAGCTTGACCGGCGGATGTGGATGTAAGATCTCACTTCGATCGAGCAGCCCCTGAATCATCGTCGAGATCTTGTTGTACTCGTTCGCCTGTTTTCGAATTCGATCGTTGATGTCGTCGAGATAGACATTCGAGTCATTCAGCAGCGACCATCTTTCTGGATCGAAATCACCATAAAAATACGGTTCCATCTGCATTCGAAACTTGAACTCAAATCCCGATTTGTTCTCATCCGTTTTCGGATTTTCTTTT